>Ga0302127_10000030_pt1 | contig 61571 bp, 55 predicted proteins | sample CB4_SCM_MG_FD_204452 | JGI IMG/M metagenome (GOLD analysis project Ga0302127, IMG submission 204452) | Marine microbial communities from Western Arctic Ocean, Canada - CB4_SCM | ecosystem: Environmental > Aquatic > Marine > Oceanic | place: Canada: Western Arctic Ocean | collected 2017-09-24
GGCCGGCCAGGGTTCCAGGTTCCATCTGGGCGTTTGACTGTCACCGCCCCGACTGCCGAAGACCTCCGGTACGTCGACGCGTTCGTCGAGGTGGGCGTCGATCTCATAGCGGTCTCGTTTGTTCGGTCCGCCTACGATTTACGTGCCGTTGGTGTCGAGAAGGCCCCTCGTGGGCCGATTCTTGTGGCCAAGATCGAGACTCGAGCTGCGGTTGAAAACCTCGAAGGGATCGTCGAGACAGCCGGAGCTGTGATGGTCGCCCGCGGCGATCTAGGGATCGAATACCCCCTGTCGGAACTTCCCCATCTGCAAAAGCACATCATCCGCCGATGCATCGCGCGCGGTAGACCGGTCATCACCGCGACCCAGATGTTGGAGTCCATGGTGCATGCCTCAATGCCCACTCGTGCCGAAGCCAGCGACGTCGCAAACGCGGTGTTCGATGGCTCGAGCGCGGTGATGTTGTCGGGAGAGTCAGCCGTCGGGGTCGATCCAGTCAATGCGGTCTCGACGATGGCTGAGATCACGAATCGCGCCGACGAAGAGTTCGATCATCGATCCTGGGCCGAAGACATTCGAGACCTCCGCGAGGATGGGTCCATCACCGATCGCACGGTGCGTGGCACCGACGCATTGACCATGGCGGCATGGGAGGTGGCCCACCAGGCTCAAGCTGTGGCGATCGTGTGTATTTCTCGGACCGGTTTCACCTCGCGCAAGGTCACGCGGTTCCGCCCGTCAGTGCCGATCCTCGCCTTCAGCTCGGACCCGCGTGTCGTGCGTCAACTCTCGCTCAGTTGGGGCACAGAGGCCATGTGTAGCCCCGAGCGGTCGTCCGCAGCCGAGGCAATCGCTGACGCGCTCCTGCTCGCCAAATCGCACCACGGGCTCCAGAGCGGCGACCAAGTTGTGGTCATTTCCGGCATGAGTACCGAGACCCGCCAGACCGACACCCTGCAGTTGCTCAACGTCCCGTAGCCCGCACGGTCCTGCGTTCAGGTTGTGTGAACAATCAGAACCGAGCAGGGCGAGTGGTGACTCACGGCGTTGGGAACGCTGCCCAAGATAAAGCGCCGCTTGCCGATCATCGCCTGGTTCCCGACAACAACGAGATCTGCCCCTTGTTCTTCGGCTGCGGTGAGCACTGCCTCGGGCCCCGAGCCAGACACGACGTGCACCTCGACCTTGACGCCTGTACTTCGGAGCGCCTCGGCTTGGGTGTCGAGTTGGGATGCCAGGTCGGCGAGCGTCTCGCTGGTCATGGCGACGGGAACGGCCAGCACCCCATCACCGGCAACCGCCTCTGCACCGCAGCCATTGACGAGGTGGACAGTGGCCCCACACAGTGCGGCCAGCTCCCCCGTCTTGGCAACCGCAACTTGCGCGGTAGACGAACCATCAGTGCCCACGACAATCGTCGAGGACATGTCTCACCTCTCAAGATGACCGAAAGCTAGCCCGTTAGGCCCCTCCTGCAGCACCGACGAGGGTGCAGCCACCTCTGCAGAAGGAGCGGTCCAGCCGCGGTGTTCGGAACCGCAACCGGGCTACTCACACCCGGTCTCTGCGGAGATCGGCCAGGGGGATCAAGGCCGTCGCTGCAGAGCGTCCTGCAGCGAGCGCGCCACCGAGTCCTCCGTTGCGCTTGCTCGTCGTCATGGTCGCCGATTTCTCGGTGCACCTCTGCGACCCACATCACAGACATGTGGCGACCTTCGCCACATCAGCATCCGCGCGAAACCGGGCCCGCAGGCGAGGCCCGCGTGCCTCACCTACGATTCCCGGATGGACCTCGACGACCTCACCGCCCGAGCCGAAATCGCCGACGCGCTGGCCAGCTATTGCCGCGGCATCGATCGACTCGACCCCGACCTTGTCCGCGCCGCATTTCACGACGACGGAGTCCTGATCGACTATGGCAGTCCAGATCCCGTGGGCGCTGTCGCCTTCGCCGATCGTGCCTGTACCAGCTTGCGCTCCAAATACAAGGCGACTCAGCACCGCATCACGAACACCAAGGTCGAACGCACAGGCGATGCCGCCGTCGCGGAGAGCTACATCCTCGCCTTCCACGTCCAAGACGATGATGACGGACACTTCCTGCACACATTCAATGGACGCTGGATCGATACGTTCGAGCAGCGGGGCGGGGCGTGGCGTATCGCGCAACGCATCCTGCGCGTCGACTGGACTCGCAAGGAGGATTGGGGCGAGCCGATGGCCGGCAACTACGTGCCCAGCCTTCGCGATCGATCAGACGCGGTGTACGGCCAATAGCTGATCTGCTCGGCGGGTTGCCGCCTGGGCGAGATCGTCGACTGGCCAGTCGAACTTCAAGACCCGTTGGATACCTGGCCGGCTGTCACTTCTTGAGCCGCCGGCTGCCGGCGTGCCAATCCTGTTCAACCGCATCATCGGCCGGATCAACGCCGAACGACCGTAGCTGCGGGACCTCTCGGAGACTGCGTTTCATCTCGGAGAACCCCGGGAACGCTGCGAGCGCGATGACGTGGTCCCAGAGCTCCACCGCCCGGTCTGGTGGCGGCTGCTGGGAGATGACCGGTCCAAAGAATGCCATGCCGTCTGGCGGCTCGAAATGAATGATCGGCGTACCAACGTCGCTACCCGTCCGGCTGAGCGCATCATCGGTTTCAGCTTGGATCTCGGCATCAAACAATGGGTCATCCAAGGCGTCGACGAGTGCAGTCGGCAGCCCAATCGACTCCAACTGTGGAGCGACACGGTCAGCTGAGCTCCACAACGAACGAGTGGCCGCTGGATCCTGGGGCGGGTCGACATCAAAGATGGACGACCCCATTGCTTCATACAGCGGGCCAATAACCTCTCGGCCATGTGCGGCACGAGCTGCCGCACAAACACGCAACAACTTGAGCCCGGAGGTGTGCCCCTGCTCGTAGTCCGGAGGGAAATGCGCGTCGTAGTCGACGTGGCTGTTGAGGAGCCGCAATGAGATGAACCGCCAGTCAACCGAATAGTCACGTTGGCGGGCCACATCGACCACCCAACGACTGGTCAGCCACGCGAACGGACAAATCGGGTCGAAGTGGAAATGGATGTCGTAGTCGGCCACTCCTGGGACAGTAGTGGCCCCGGATGGCATGGACCGATGGGCTCTCGAAGCCGGACTCACAACGACGCTGCCGCCCGTCACACCCTGCCGGTAGCGTCCGGCCATGGACGAACTGAGCGGCAAGGTCGCAGTCATCACTGGGGGAGCCAGCGGAATCGGACTCGCCACGGCAAAGCGCCTGGGAACCGAAGACATGAAGATTGTTCTCGCGGACATCGAACCCGAACCATTGGATCGGGCGGTCGACGAACTACGCGCTCTGGGCGTCGAGGCCATCAGCGTCTTGACCGACGTGGCGTCGCGCGATGCCGTGGTCGCCCTGGCCGACGCGGCATTCGAGCAGTTCGACCGCGTGCACTTCCTCTTCAACAATACCGGGGTCGCCGTGTCTGGCCCCATCGCGGAGATGACCCACGAGGGCTGGAAGCGGACCATCGATGTCGACCTATGGGGACCAATCCACGGCGTCGAGGTGTTTCTGCCCCGCATGATCGACCAGCACGAAGGTGGCCACATCGCCAGTACCCGGTGTCGTCCCCAACGATGGGCTTGGTGTCTACTGCGTCGCCAAGTGCGGCGTGGTCGCGATGTCCGAGGTGCTGTGGCGGGAGCTCCGAGAACACGACATCGGTGTCTCGGTGCTCTGCCCCATGCGCCTGGCCACCAACATCGATGCCTCTGGACGAAACCGCCAAGGCGACTATGGCGGCCCGGGGTCTCAGGCCTACGAAGAAGTTGACGAAGGGGATATGGTGGGAGACTTGTTGTCTGCCGAAGACGCAGCCGAGCTTGTCTTGACAGGGATTCGAGAGAACAAGCTCTACCTCTTCACCCACGACGACAGCCGCGCATTCATCCGGAAACGATTCGAACGTATGGACCAAAGCTTCGACTGAGGGCTACATAAGCACGGCCGCCGGAAGAACCCGATGAGACGGGTTCTGCGAGCGCAGGCCCCGACCAGCTCTAGCAGGGTGTGCATTGTTGGTCGCTTTACTCGGTGCGATTGGCGACGATCTTTGCGGCCCGTGCTGCCAGATATGGCGCGTCGATCGACTCAGCGATGGCCGAGAAATCTGCCCCAGGGCCCTGCCACTCGAGTTCGTCAACCGACCCGATGGTCGGGGCGTCGTACTCAATGGTGGCAATGCGCCGGAACAACAACGCGTCGTCGTAGTGGTCTTGCAGCGTCTTTGCCAGCTTCGCAGCGCCTCGCACACTCACGTCCCATTGACCGGGTGCTGCCGGAATGTCTTCGATGCGCCCATACTTGGCCAACACCGTGGAAGCTGACTTGGCTCCCCACCCCGGAAGGCCCGGGAAACCGTCGGCGGTGTCGCCAACCAGCCCGAGATAGTCCGGAATCGACTCCGGGGGAACCCCGAACTTCTCGATCACGGCTTCTCGATCAATCAAATGCTGCTTGCGCCGGTCGTACTGGACGATGCGAGAGTCGGGGGTGACGCACTGCCCCAAGTCCTTATCCGGTGTGCAGATCATGACCTGCTCGACGCGCTTGTCGTCGGCCACGAGACGGGCAGCCGCTCCCATGGCGTCATCTGCCTCGTACTCCACCATCGCCATCACGCAGAACCCAGCTGCTTCGAGCACATCTTCGAGGAGCTGAAATTGGCTGCTGATCTCGGGTTCGGTGCCGGAGCCGTCTTTGTAGCCGTCATACAAGTCATTACGAAACGACTCGATCACGTGATCGGTGGCAATACCGACATGTGTGGCGCCTTCTTCGAGAAGACCGAACATCGATCCAACGACGCCGCGTACTGCACCGGTGTGTTGGCCCGTCGTGGTCTGATGAGTCGGCAGGGCGAAGTGGTACCGAAAGAGTTCGTAGGTCCCGTCAACGAGATGCACGCGCATGACGCGGAGTCTGTCACAGGCAACGTTGAATCGCCGCAGCCTCACCGATGTAGACCGGCGCGGCACATCTGCTCAACTTCAGCGGTCGGCGGCCGATTCTGAACACATGCAGGTGGATGCAGTGGGACAGTTTCCGGCCCGTCCGGGTATGGACGGGCGGCAGCTGACCCTATTCCTGAACCAATTCGATCAACGTCCCAAACGAGCCCTTGGGGTGCACGAACGCGACTGTGGTTCCTCGCGAGCCCGGGCGCGGTTCGGCATCGATGGGCGTGGCACCTGCGGCAACCATCGCAGCCAACGCCTCGGCGCAGTCGTCCACGCGGTATCCGATGTGGTGGAGCCCTTCGCCCCGCCTCTCGAGGTACTTCGCGATCGGCGAATCCGCACGAGTGGCCGTGGTGAGCTGAACGTAGCTGTCAGCCACCTTGACCAGGGCCTCCTCGACTCCGTCGCTCTCGACGATCTCGCGATGATGAACCTCAGCCCCGAAGGCATCCCGGTAGTACTCGATGGCAGCCTCGAGGTCGTGCACCGCGATGGCAACATGGTCGATCTCGGTCAGCAACACAGCATTGCTCCTTCGCCCGGTAAGGCACTTATTCACTCTTCAGCTGCAGCGTTTCCTGCAGCCGTGGCGACCCATTGTCGCCCGCAACTTCGTTGTTCGCGGCATCGCGAACTCGACCAAGTACCCAACATCAGCCCCAACCCCGGACCGGTAAGGTCAGGACAAGGCGATTCGGTGCTCACAAGCTCGCTGACCACACCACAGCGTGTTGTCACCTCGTGTGACGGAAAGGACATCTCATGGCCATGACGCCCGACGAGATCCGCGCCAAGTCGTTCCCAAATATCAAGAAGGGGGAGTCGACAGTGACGCGGTCAGCTCGTACCTCACCGACGTGGCCAACGAGGTTCAGCGGCTCGAGACTGCTCTCGGGGCAGCCCAGCACGACCCAGGGTCGGCAGGACCGCCGCCCAATAGCGAACCCACACGCCGCAGCATCGCGGTCGTGGGCAGCCATGTTGAGGAGGTCCTCGAAGCCGCGCAGCGCTCCGCCGATGCCATCGTCCGAGACGCCGAGACGTGGTCAGACGAACACAAGAGCGCCGCTGACAACTACGCAGCTCAGGTACGGAGCCAGATCGACGAACTGAGCGACACAACCGAGCAGCAGGCCGAGAGCTTCCGCAGCGAAACCGTTGCATACGCCAACAAGATCCGCTAAGACGCTGCGGCTGCAGCCGCGCTCACCCACGACCGCACCGAATCCGATGCAGCTTCGCAGTACGAGTCACTCACCGCTGGAGCGAAGGAGCGTTGGGAGGCCGTAAGGGCCGCCGAACGCGAGCTGCTCTCGCGGTTGAATATCACCTCTTCAGACTTCTCCCGAGCCCAAGAACACTTCCAGTTGGCTGTCGACAACCATCACAAGGCCGTGATCGAGCCGACCGAAGCCTCGGCGAATGACACCGATGGGCGAGGAGACAGACCCGAGGCACCCAGCCTTCCCGAGCCCTTTGAGCCGGTTGGCGTGGCCAACCTCGAAAATGATGACCACAACGTCGACGATGACGCTGATGTGGTTGCCGAGGTTCAAACCCAGGTTGCCACGGCCGACATCTGGGGCGACGCCACCGATACCTCCCACTCCAGCAATACCGACGAAGAAGTCGCCGGCGACGTTGTCGACGAAGAAGTTGCCCAGGAAGACAACATCGTCGGCCTAGCCGCGGGCGACGAAGAGTCCGACGCCGAACCGGCTGACGCAGTCACCACGCCCATGCAGGACGACGGTGCGGATGTCGATGCCGGCGACGATGAGATCCTTGATGTCCCCGAGCTGGTTGAAGAGACCGTCGACGCGCTTCCGGATCGACCCGAGGCCTGGACACGCGGTTCAGCTCACGCCGATGTGCTCCACACGCTCGCTCCGCCTCCTCCCCCGCCAGCGGATACCTGGTCGGTAGAGGACGAAGTCGCATCGACCGACGTCTGGTCCAGCGACAACCCAGCTTCGGACGCGCCGGACCTCGATGCCCCGGCTGAAGCCTGGGGCGCAGATACCCAGCCGAGCACGAACGGTTGGGGCGCCGACGATGACGCCCCCGTAGCTGCAGACAGCAACTGGGCCACCAGCGACACCGAAGAGACCGTGGCCGCGTGGGGCTCCGACGACGAGGTCCCAAGTCTCCCAGCCGACAACGGCGACTCAGACGACGCGACCACATCTTCGTGGGGCGCCGACGACGACCAAGCCACGACATGGTCTGACGACGCCGCGGAGTCACCCGAGGAAGAAACCACGACCTCGTGGGGTTCGTCGAGTTCGACCGACCGTTGGGCCACCGAGCCCCTGACGGCTACCGCCACCACCGACGAGGTCGCGGCATCAGCCGATTCAACAGGATCGTTCTTCAGTGAGTCAACGGCGACCGCCACCGACATCGACATCGACATCGACGACGATCCGCGGGCCGCAATGGTGCGCGAGGCTGTCGACCGTGTCACCGACGGTGACGGCGCCAACTGATCAACCGCCACGCCGCGGAACCGAACGAATCGACACGTCTGGGGACTGACAAGTTCCCGGACGCGTCGCGTCTGCCATATCCTGGAGATCTGAACGAATGACGCGCAGGGGACAGCGGCAAAACCCAGCCCTGTCTCCGACGTCTTTGAGGGAGATCTCGTGACAACAGTCATCTTGTCTGGCGCCCGCACCCCGATCGGGAAACTGAGCGGCGGCTTCGCATCGCTATCTGGCACCGACCTTGGTGGTATCGCCATCGCAGCTGCCCTCGAGCGAGGCGGTGTCGCTCCCGACCAGGTCGACTACGTCGTCATGGGCCAGGTGCTCCAAGCAGCCGCCGGCCAGATCACCGCCCGCCAGGCAGCTCGGAATGCCCAAATCCCGCTGAGTGTGCCGGCGACCACCATCAACAAGGTGTGCCTGTCTGGCCTCAATGCCATTCATCTGGCTGACCAAATGATCGCGACAGGCGAAGCCGAGATCGTGATCGCAGGCGGCATGGAGTCGATGACCAACGCCCCCTACATGCTGGCCGCAGCACGGGGCGGGTATCGATACGGCAACAACGAAATCATCGACGCCATTCAGCACGATGGCCTCTACTGCGCACTTGACTGCGAACTCATGGGCGAGAGCACCGAACGCTACGCAGCCTCGGCCAGCATCGACCGTGAGAGTCAGGACCGCATCGCTGCCATGTCGCACGACCGCGCAGCCCGGGCGACCAAGGACGGGATCCTCGCCGAGGAGATCGTGCCGGTCGAAGTCCCGCAACGCCGTGGCGATCCAATGGTGATCGACGCCGACGAAGGTATCCGAGCCAGCACCGACATGGATTCGCTGGGCGCGCTGCGTCCGGCATTCGCCAAAAGCGGCAACATCACCGCAGGCAATGCCTCTCAAATCTCCGATGGGGCCTCGGCGATGGTGATTACCACCAGCGAGGTTGCCGAGCGTTTGGGCGTGAAGCCGCTGGCCGAACTGGTGGGCTACGGCCAGGTCGCCGGCCCAGACACCAGCCTGCTCACCCAGCCCTCTCGTGCGATCATGCAGGCGGCCGACAAAGCGTCACTGACCGTGTCCGACATCGATCTGTTCGAAATCAACGAAGCGTTTGCTGCCGTTTCGGTGGCATCGATGGGCGAGCTTGGGATTTCCGACGAGATTGTCAACGTCAACGGCGGCGCGGTGGCGCTTGGCCATCCAATCGGGGCTTCGGGAAACCGGCTGGCGCTGACCTTGGGCTACGAACTGGCCCGGCGAGGGGGCGGCATCGGCGCCGCAGCGCTCTGCGGCGGTGGCGGCCAGGGCGACGCACTCCTACTCCGAGTGTGACAACGACTTGCGTCTGGGCCAAAACGGCCGAAGTGCCACCTCATTGAGTCGGGCGCGGGCGGACAAGACCGACAGGACAATGAGATGGCACCTCGACGTACTCATCAGCGCCCGGGAGGGTGAGTGATTCGGTGGGGAACCACTTGAGGGTCTCCCAGGCGCTGATTGGAACGTTGCGGTTACATTATAATGTAATCATAACGTCGTCAAGGGTCCACTACTAGAATTTCGATAATTGGTCCCTGGCCAGCGGATACGTACGTCAATCCGTCTACAGATTCCTATGTAACAATTTGTCGGCAAAATCTGACAAGAGTGGATATCTGACGGCTTAGAACCTCCCACACCAGTGAATATCTGCGACCGGTGGACACTGCATTGGGAGTTCTCCCCAGACCCCTGGGGAAGATGGTGGGCCGGATGACCTACGGTCGACAGAACATGTGCCCGACACAGGCATTGCCGGCACGCGGCCTACCTATTTCCCTGAGTGCGGGCCCGGCGCTACCAGAATGGCGAAGTGTCAGGAAGCGTCGACGGCCCGGCGGCCTTCGAGCGCCCGACCCAGCGTGAGTTCGTCGGCATACTCGAGATCGCCGCCCACTGGCAGGCCGCTGGCAATACGGGTGACCGTGAGGCCGAGCGGTTCAAGGAGTCGCGCCAAATACATGGCGGTGGCTTCGCCTTCGATGTTGGGGTTGGTACACAGAATGATCTCCGTGACCGCATGGTCGCGCAGCCGGTCGAGGAGCTCTTTCACGCGAAGCTGATCGGGACCGACACCATCGATGGGATTGATGGCACCTTGAAGCACGTGATAGCGCCCGCTGTATTCGCGGGTGCGCTCGACGGCAACGATATCTCGCGGCTCTTCGACGACACAGATGACCGACGTATCGCGCCGGTCATCGGCACAGATCCCGCAACGCACCTCGTCGCTGATGTTGAAGCAGATCTCACAAAACCGGACCTTCGCCTTGGCCTCGCTGATGGCATCGGCGAGACGGAGCGCGTCAGCATCAGGCAGCTTGATGAGGTGAAAAGCGATGCGTTGGGCCGACTTTGGGCCGACGCCCGGGAGCCGGCCAAGCTCGTCGATGAGCGTCTGGACCGCAGGCGTATAGACGCTGGCCACTAGTCGCCACCGGGACCCAAGAGCCCACCAAGACCGCCTCCGCCAAGGAGGCCGCCGAGATCCATGCCGCCGCCATCGTCACCGCCTGCAGCCGAAACCTGGCTCACGGCGTCGTTGAGCGCAGCCAAGATGAGGTCTTCCAACATCTCGACGTCTGCTGGGTCGACGGCATTGGGCGCAATCGTCACGTTCTGAAACTCGAAGCCACCTGAGACCAAGATCTTGACAGCACCCCCGCCTGCCTGACCCTCATAAACCTCAGATGCGGCCTGCTCCTGGGCGGCCATCAGCTGTTCGCCCATCTGCTGAGCTTGTTGAAGAATAGCGTTCATGTCCAGCGGCTGGTTCTGGTCACTCATGGTGTCGACCTCGTGGAAGCGGACCCCCATTCTGCCAGACCCCACCGACACTGCGGGGCCCCATCGCGCGGTCGTGCCAGGCACCAGCGCGCGATGGCCCGGTTCGCGGCGCTGTAGGCGGCAGGACGACGGGGATCTTGTGTGGGGGTGGTCAGTCGGGCTCGGGGTCGAGGACTTCAGCGCCGGGGAAGGCCTCGGTCAGCAGGTCAATGCCGCCCGCAGCGTTGGCGGCCGCATTGGTCAGCGAATCCATGTCGACGGTCTCTTCCTCGCGGACGTCGTCGGCGGCCGACTTCTGCGGCGCCTGGTCTGCAGCACGGGCGAGGGGCGGGGGTGCGTCTCCGTCGACGATGAGCTGCACCGTAATACCAACGCCGAAGTGGGCTGACAGAGCCGTGCTGACATCGTCGACACACTCCTGGCAACGATCTCGATGGATGGCGTTGGGCAGACCGAATACGATGCCGTCGCCCTGGGCGACAATGAATCGGCCGCCGCTGAAACGGCTCTTGGCTCGCCCAGGAAGCGTCGCCTTGACCTCATCCCACGCGGCTTCGAGTTGGTCGACTGATGGAGCCGAACTCGGCCCGGACGGTGCCTGGCTGGGCTGATCGCCACCCGCCTGTTCGAGCTGCTGAGGATCGGGAGTGTCGGGCTCGCGTGGCGGTGGTCCCTCGGCGGCAGCCGCCGGCTCGGAGGAAGAGACGTCTGTCTCGCCGGCCGGTGGGGTGTCGCCCATTGCCGCAGCGTTGTCGCCCGCAGGCGCCTCGACGCCTTTCGCGCTTCCACGGCGCGCACCGAGCGTGGCGCGTGGGCCCGGCGCGGCCGGCGCGGGAGACTCATAGGCCGGTGCGGCCGGCGCAGCCTCTGGTGTCGGGGCGGGTGGTGCGGCCTCGGGTGCAGCCTCTCGGCCCATCGTCGCGGCCAGCGCTGCACGAGCCTCGGCTGCTGGCCGAGGTGCCGCTGCCGGCCGAGCAGCGGGAGCATCTGCAGCCTCGTTTGTCCCCTGCGATTCATCGGTCTGCTCAGGCCGCGACGGCGCTTGCGACTGGTCAGTCTCCATCTGGGGCGCCACCGCGGGATGTCCAGCCGGGGACGCACCATCGGCTTCGCCCCGACTTGGAGCCACGGGCGCAACGGCGGACGGCGCTGCAGCGACCAGCCCACCTTGTTCCAATCGCTCAATCCTGGCCACCAGGGCCTTCACGTCGGTGTCGAGGTCTGGCCGGCTGAGCCGCAAGAGCGCGACTTCGAGGTCGACTCGTGGATCCGGGGCTTGGCGCATGTCAATCAGACATGTGCCAATCGTCTCGAGCGCACGAGTGATGGCAGCGGGCCCGATCGCATCGGCAGTCGTGCGAGCCGTAGCACGCTGGGTATCGGGCAAGTGATCGACCGAGGCACCCATCGACGCCAGAAAAGCGTCGCGCAAGCGCGACAACATGGCCTCGCCGATGACCCGCGGCTCGCGTCCGGCCTTGAGCGCATCGCTGACAGCGGCGACAACCATTGCCGGATCGGCGGCCACGAGACCGGCCATCACTTCGTCGACGACATCGCCATCGCGCGGGACGCCACCCGCTGCTACCACCTGATCCAACGCAGACAGCGTGTCTCGCGCAGATCCGCCGCCGACTCGCAAGACGTAGTCGATCATCTCGTCGTCGACGTCGAGGCCGGCATCGTCGGCTACAAACCGAACGTGTTCGCCCAACTCGGCGGCAGGAATGAGCTCAAACTCGTAGTGCTGGGTACGGCTCCGGATGGTCGGCACAACTTTGTGGGGCTCGGTGGTTGCCAACACAAAGACGACGTGGTCGGGCGGCTCTTCGAGCGTTTTCAGCAGCGCGTTCTCGGCACCGGCGGTGAGCATGTGGACTTCGTCCAGGATGTAGACCTTTGTACGGCCGGGCGAGCCGAGTGCGACCTTCGAGATCAGGTCGCGAATCGCCTCGACGCCGTTGTTGGACGCAGCGTCAAGCTCTTGCAAGTCATAGGACGTACCCGACTCGAATGAGACACATGAATCACAGACACAACACGGCTCGCCGTCATCACCGAGGTCGGTGCAGTTGAGCGCCTTGCCCAGGATCCGAGCAGTGCTCGTCTTGCCGGTTCCGCGAGGACCGCTAAACAGGTAGGCGTGTCCCACGCGGTCTTCGGTGATGGCGTTCTTGAGAGCGGTCACGACGTGTTGCTGCCCGACGAGCTCGTCGAATTTGCCCGAGCGGTAGCGCCGATAGAGGGACTGGTAGGCCATGGTGGGCGCAGCCTACCGGCTGACCGAGTGTGCGTCTCCGGGCACCGTCAGCTTTGGAGCGTGGTCATTCGCATGCCGGCACGCTGGGCACGAACGCGCCCCAGACGGGCGCCCCCGGTGGCGCGTCGGAGACGATTTCGAACCCGGCGACGCCCACTCGATTGATATCGAACAGCTCGTCGTAGACGACCTCGAGGCCAGCCGCAGCCGCCACCACGTTGACGGGGTCACCCATTCTGGACCCGCCCGGTAGTTCTATGAGATCGATCTCCGGGTACCCACCTTCGACAATGCGCAGGTCATACCCCCATGCCCGAAATTTCTCGGTGCCATCGAAGCGCTCGAAGTACACGTTGAGGTCGCCCCATTGAACCAACCGCTCGTTGAGCTCATCCCCATCGAGCGGACAACCGACGTACCAATCAGTGTCGAAGTCGGGTTCGCCGATTGCTGCGGCGAGCATCGACATGGCGTCGTCGGCCTCTGCGACGATGGCCACGCCTAGTAGCGCTGCGTTGGGTCCGATGATGAATTCCACCACAACCGGCGTGGGGGTCGGCACTGCCGTGGCAGTCGGCGCCGGCGTGGCCGTCGCCCTTGGTAGCGGCGTCGAGGTCGGTTCTGGAATCGGCGAAGGCGCCGTTGCAACGCCGGGCGTCGGCACTACATCCACCGTTGGACCTGTCGTCGTCTCGGGACCGGGAGTCGAGGGCGTCGACCCATCCGTCACGGTAGGTGTCGCGGGGTCACCCGCGGCCACAGCCGAGTCGACGGGATCCGGGCCGGGTGCGACGGTGGCGATCGCACCTTGTTGCACCGTCGGCTTGGACTCGGGCGCTCCAACGTCGGTGAGCTGAACATCGAGCGCCGCGCTGCATCCGGCCGCGACCGCCATGATGCCCATGGCAACCAATGCAATCGCTCTCGTCACCGTTCTTGAGTACTCCAACTCCGCAACGTGAGAGGCCTCGCGTTGGGATTCGTCTTGCCAAAATGAACCATGGGACAGCCGGTCTGGCGAGTGCACGCACAACACCCGCCTTCGGAAGTGACGACCAGGCGATCTGCGGCACACAGGCGTTTCCGCTGAGAGCTGCTGCCTTCCGGCCCTGACCCGGTTCACGGGGACCCATTGCACAGGACCCGGTCGTCACATCCCAAGACGGGTGATGGATAACAAGGGTACCCAGCAATGCGTGAAGTTGGCCATCGCGGCGCTGAATCGGATTCGCGCTAAATCAGGTTTGCGCAGATTCTGGCGACCACTCCCCGCGCTCGAACCCCGGGTTGTCGAGCATCGGTGCCAGCCAAGCAGCGGTATCAAGTCGTCGGAGCTCGGCCTCGGTGACCCACCCCAGTTCGGCCAACTCTTCTGTGGCGGCCGGGAGGGTCCCACCAATCACGACAGCGTCGAACACGACCGCCACGTAGCCGACGATGTCGCCATTTGGGTAGGTGACCCGGTGGTTGGCAGTCCCTGAATACGCGCCGTAGAGCCCCGTGAGCTGAACGAGTAGGCCAGTTTCTTCCCACACCTCACGGATCGCGGCATCCGCCGGCAATTCGCCAGGCTCGAGGGCGCCACCGGGCAGGACCCATTTGTCGATGTCGGTATGGCGGCCGACCAGGATTTTGTCGTCATCTCGGACAAAGACGGTCACCGACGGCATGAACAACGGCTCGGTTCCGACGAACTCGCGCAAGTACTCGATGTATCCCTCGCGTGGCATCCAAGAACCCTTGCAGGTTCGGGACGAACCGCGGTCTACCCTGCCCCGATGGTCAAGCCGTTCCGCTTCTCACTGACCGCCACCGGAATCAACGATCCGACCGAGTTCCGAGAGCTCGCTCGACGTGCCGAAGACCTCGGGTACAGCACGCTATCGACAGCCGATCACCTGGATAACCAATTCGCTCCGCTGCTTGCGCTAACGGTGGCCGCCGAAGCGACCACGACGCTACGCATCTTGTCTCTGGTGTTGGCCAACGATTACCGCCACCCCGTGGTGCTCGCCAAGGAGATCGCCACGTTGGACCAGTTCTCGGGCGGTCGGCTCGAGTTGGGGATCGGAGCCGGTTGGATGGCAACGGACTATCACCAGGCGGGCATCCCGTATGACCGCCCGGGCATCCGGATCGCTCGGCTGGCAGAGTCGGTCACGATCCTCAAGGCATCGTTTTCGGCCGAGCACGTCGACTTCGAGGGTGAGTACTACCGGGTCGACGGCTTCGTGAACACGCCCGGCGTGATGCAGCGGCCCGGTCCGCCGTTGATGATCGCGGGCGGAGGCCAGAAAGTGTTGTCCCTCGCGGCCCGTGAAGCCGACATCATTGGGGTCAACGTCGCCTTTGGTGCGGGGGTTGTCGATGCTCGTGCGGGGGCGACAGCGTCGCCGGCCGCCACCGATGCGAAAATCCGCTGGATCAAGGAGGCTGCTGGCCCGCGTTTCGGCGCACTCGAACTCCACACCCGGGTACACCTCGCGATGATCGCCGACAACCGTGAAGAGGTCGCAGCCACCATGGGCCCGGCCTTCGGGCTTTCCCCTGACGATGCACTGCGCACGCCACACGCGCTGATCGGTACCAAAGCCCAGTGCATCGAGACGCTGCACCGTTGGCGAGACGACTGGGGGATCTCCTACATCGGGTTGAGCGCCGATGCGGTCAACCAGATGGCACCGATCGTGGCCCAGCTCGCCGGCACCTGATCCAGTCGTTTTGGACTCGGCATTCTGCGGCAGTCCTTGAACATCACAAGGCGCCAGTCATCGCGCCAAACCGGGGGCCAGCCAGCCAATCGCCCAGTTGTCGGTCACACGCCAGCCAGCCAGCGCGAAGACTGCCCACCCATGACTGCCCCGTTGCCCCGAAGGCGCAAGAGGCCAAGCCGACCCCCACCGATCGGCCGCAGGACAGCCCATCGGTGGTCGAAAGCACTGCCGTCGCGCGCTGGTGCCTGGCACCAGCGCGCGGTGGGAACGAGGACGCGGTTGCCACCGAAGATCACACGTGCCGGCCGGTCATCGATCCCAAGTGTCCCTTATCAACCGCGAGCGCTGGACCGAAGGTCCCGGTCCCTGTGTGACCGCACAGCTACCGTTCGTGACAGCGGCGCTGGGAGTGCAAGATGTTCAAGAAGCGAATCATTCTCGTCGTGGCGGCGGCAGCGCTGCTGTCGACGGCATGCATCAAGGTCAACCTCACCGTTGACGTCAACGAAGACGGCTCCGGCACGGTCGAGGGCATCACTGCGCTCAACTACGGAGCGATTGAGGAGTTGCTTGGCGATCTGCCGAGTGACGGCGGCGGTATCCCCACCGGCCAAGATGAACTCTGCTCAGATTTCGAACTTTCGTCCGGCGTCGGTGAGAACAATTTTCAAGAGAGCCGCCAGTTCGATGAGGACGGGTTCTGTGGTGTCGAGTTCAAGGACACCTTCAATGAGGGCGAGCTCAGCGAGGCGATGGGCAGCCTCAGCAATGGGGCCGTGCTCACCCGCGACGGCGATGGCTGGCTGTTCGAGATGGATCTGAACGCAGAGCAGTTCTCCGGCGAGGGAACGGACCTCATCCCCGGCTTCGGGGCCATTTTCGACGGCGCCGAATATGTCATTCGGATTCGCCTCCCCGGCCGACAGGTCGAGACCAACGGCGAGATCGACGGCGACGGTTTCGTGTTCTGGGACATCGACATCACCAATCCACCCGCCCGGATCTTCCTGCGCACCGAGCCTGGTGAAACCGAGACCGGAAACGCAACGGCACCAGGGGAGCAAAGCGACAGCGGCGATGATGGCGGAGGGAGTGCCCTGACCGTCGTTCTGATCATCCTTGCGGTCCTCGCTGCGCTCGGGTTGGCCGCATATTTCTTGATGCGCAATCGCGGTAAGGACACCGATGCCCCAGCCTCGGGAATCGCGGCCACGATCTCAAATGACGCCCCCACCGGTCCTCCGGTCGACCCCAAGACGGCAATACTGGGAGCGCCGGCGACGCCGGCACCCGAGCCGTTATCAGCGCCTCTAACCAACCCGCCGGGGGCGCCAACAGCGTCTTCGCCCACACCCGAGGAAGCGACCGGTCAGCCCGTGTGGGACCAGGCGCGAGGTAAATACGTGCAGTGGGACCCGGTTAACAACCGTTGGCTCGTTCATGACGACGCCACCGGAGCCTGGGCCCCGGAATAGCCAACCTCGGCGGGCTCAACGCAACGGCGGACCATCCCTACCAAACCGCCATGGACAACGTCCCCGGTCGTCACAGTTAGCAGTGCGCCGAAGAACTCATGCACCGATCTCGCCCACCATTCGGCACCACTCGTTGCGTTCCCCAAACCTCGATTCCGCCACAAGGAGTAACGGTTTCGGCGCCTTGCGCCTGCCAACGACTAGCCACCGAACTCGACACAGCAGTTCTTCAGCACCCTGCTGGCTACTGAAGGCCAAGCGTCTGCAACAAATCGAGGTGGGTGCTGATCACGTGATCGGGCGACCGGTGCGGGTCGGCGCTCTCGACGTCGGTGTCCTTACGGCCACCGATGTAGTGCACGCTTGTCATCCCAACGGCATTGGCTCCGGCAACGTCGGTGCGTCGAAGGTCGCCAACATGAGCGGCACGCGCAGGGTCGCTGACGTCAAGCCCACCTAAGGCGTGATCGAAGATGACTCGGTCGGGCTTAAATGCACCGACCTGGTCGGAGAAGGCGAAGTGATTGACCAGATGGTGGACGCCCAATTCATCGAGCCAGCGCTCGATCTGTGATCCCGGGACGGCACCGATGTCCGACACGATCGCCACCCCCAAGCCCATGCCCTGCAGGCGATCGAACGTCTCCTCGACGCCGGGCTCAAGCACCCGCGGCGTGAGAAGCGACGCCTCGAGGTATGCGTTGGCGAGGTCGTCGCGGACCGAGTCGCCAAGCCCAAGGTCGAGATGGGTGACGGCGTCAGCGGTCATGGCCGCCGCTGAACTCTGCTCGTTTGCGCGCCAGCGTTCCTCGAAGCGACCCCATGCATGCTTGAACGCACCGTCGATGGTTTCGTGGTCGATGTCGTGGCCTGCCTCGGCCAATCGTTGTTGCCAGAGTGTGCGCCTGAGCTCGACAGGGGCCGTGGTCTCCACGACAAGCGTGTTCCAGAAGTCGAACGTGACGGCGTCGAAGTTGCGATCGGGCATGGCTCAGCTTCCCGAGCGGGTGACCCCATCGGCGACGGCCGCTGCAGCCACCGCAGGGGCCACTGCATCCACGACTGAGCGGTCGAACACAGAAGGGACCACGAACGACGGCGACAACTCTGCGTCGGAAACCGCGTTGGCGATCCCATCGGCAGCAGCGAGCTTCATGTTCTCGGTGATCTCGCGGGCACCAGCATCGAACGCACCGCGGAAGATCCCCGGGAACGCGAGCACGTTGTTGATCTGGTTGGGGTAGTCACTGCGTCCCGTCGCCATCACCGCTGCCAGGCCATCGGCATCTTCGGGACGAATCTCGGGGTTGGGGTTTGCCATCGCAAACACAATCGGATCCTTCGCCATGGTTCGCAAGTCGGCGGCGGTGATGAGGTCTGGTGCACTGACGCCGACGAACACATCGGTTCCGGCCAACACCTCGGCGACCGAGCCCATCTTGCGGTCCGGGTTGGTGTTGGTGGCAAACCACTCTTTCGCGTAGTTGAGGTTGTCGCGGCCCGAGTAGACGGCGCCAGCCCGATCCACGCCAACGATTTCACCCACGCCGGCGTTGATCAGGATCTTGCCGATAGCGAGGCCGGCTGCACCCATGCCCGAGATGACGATCGACAAGTCGCTCATCGACTTGCCGGTGATCTTCAGCGCGTTCCGCAGCGCTGCCAACGTGACGACAGCGGTGCCGTGTTGATCGTCATGGAACACCGGGATCTCCAGGCGTTCCTTCAGCGTGTCTTCGATGATGAACGCCCGGGGCGCCGAAATGTCCTCAAGGTTGATGCCGCCGAAGGTCGGGGCCAGACGCTCGACCGTCTCGATGATCTCGTCGGGATCCTTGGTGTCGAGGCAAATGGGGAACGCATCGACGCCTGCGAACGCCTTGAACAGCAATGCCTTGCCTTCCATGACCGGCATCGCGGCTTCGGGTCCAATATCGCCGAGGCCCAGTACCGCTGTGCCATCGGAGACGATGGCAACGGTGTTCTTTTTGATCGTGTATTCGTGGGCGAGCTCGGGCCTGTCGTGGATGGCCATACAAACGCGGGCGACACCGGGGGTGTATGCCATCGAGAGGTCATCGGCATCGCCAACGGGGCACAGGGGCAGGACTTCGATCTTGCCGCCCTCATGCATTCGGAACGTTCTGTCGTAGTGGTCGATCAACTCGACGCCGTCGACCTGGCGCATGATCTCGATCAAGCGGGCCGCGTGGTCCTCGTCGCGAGCATTGACCGCCATCTCCCGGGTGATGGTCTCGGTCTTGGCCTCGAAGCCCTCGAGCGCCGCAATGTTGCCTCCACCTGCTCCAATAGCGGTGCACAGTGCTCCCAGCACCCCAGGGACATTGCGGAGTTGAACCTTGGCAGAAAACGAGAACGCAGCGGTGGGGGTGGCGACCATCAGCAAAACGCTACTGGGGAGGTCTCGGTTTCCGTGAATCTCAGCTCATGTCCGCCGCCGGGCTTCCGATGGAGCGCCCATGGCAAATGCCGATGTGGTTGAACGAGGCGACGGACCGCTCCTCCGGACGTTGGGGCGAGTGCTCACTGGAGTGCGCGAGGCCGAGGATCCGGTGCCCACGTTCGCGAAGCGCTGGCGCCAACAAAACGAGGTTGCTCTGGCGGCCGGCGAGCCAGTCTGGGTGGCCCTCGGCGACTCGTTGACGCAAGGGATCGGCGCATCGAGCTTCGACGGGACGTTCGTCCGCCAGCTCCAACGGCGACTGGCCGAAGCCGGTCGTCCCACCGCAGTGGTGAACCTGTCGGTCTCGGGGGCGCGCATCGAAGACGTCATTTCCAAGCAGATTCCTCAGATTGCGTCGTTGCACGAAGCACCGGCGATCGTCACGTGCACCGTGGGCAACAACGACCTGTTGAAGACCTTCCGTGTCAAACAGACCACCCGTGCGTTGGCGGAGTTGTTCGAAGCCCTCCCGGCGAACACGGCGGTCGCCACACTCCCGGCCACGGGCAGCGTCGTGGCTTCCTACATCAATCGTTCGATCCGCGATCAAGCCCCTCGCCGCGGCCACCGGGTGGCCGACGTCATGGCGCATTCCAGCGGATGGCGGAGCCGCATCGCCCGCGACGGCTTCCACCCCAACGACGCCGGCTACCAAGTGTGGACAAGCGCTTTCTCCGAAACGCTGATCGACACCCCAATCAGTGCCTGACTCGGCCCGAACTTCCCCACTCGCCACCCCGAGTGACACCCCGTGCCTGGCACCAACCGTCACCCGCTCTCGCCACCCCAAGTGACACCCCGTGCCTGGCACCAACCGTCACCCGCTCGGCGGTGGCGGCTGTCGCTGGCGAAATCACCTCGTTGTTGGAGAGCGGTGCCTCGTCGACGGCTATCGGAGATGGACTTTGCCGCCTCCGCCGTCGATGATCTCGCCGATCACCGAACAGCGCTGACCCTGACCTTCGACCGCTGCGACGGCTGCGTCGCGATCAGCCGGGGGCACGACCAGGATCATGCCAATGCCCAAGTTGAAGGTCTTCTCCATCTCGGCCGGGGCGACGTCGCCAATGCGCTGCAGTTCGTCGAAGATACGCGGCGACTCCCACGCCGAACGTTCAACGACTGCGTCGGTGCTCGGAGCCAGAACTCGGTTGAGGTTCCCGGGGATGCCTCCGCCCGTGATGTGGGCCACAGATCGAACATCAGCCTCGGCGATGGCAGCGTGAACAGCGCTGGAATAGATAACCGAAGGCACCAGCAACTCGTCAGCGACTGTTGTGTCAGCGCCATCCCAGGCGGGATCGTCGAGAGCTCGACCCGCAACATCGAACATGAGGCGGCGGGCCAAGGAATACCCGTTGCTCCGCAAGCCCGGTGAATGCAGCCCGATGAGGACGTCGCCTGGGGTTACTCGTTCGCCCGTGATGACCTCGTCACCGTCGACGACGCCAACAGCGAAGCCCACCAGGTCGAACTCGCCTGCGTCCATGGCGCCCGGGTGCTCGGCCATCTCGCCACCGACCAGAGCACAACCTGCTTGCCGACAGCCCTCGGCAACACCGGTGACCAGCTGCTCGATGTGTTCTGGATCGAGTTGCCCAACAGAGATGTAGTCGAGGAAGAAGAGTGGCTGGGCACCCGTGCACACCAGGTCGTCCACACACATCGCGACAAGGTCGATACCAACGGTGTCGAACCGGCCGGCTGCCGATGCCACCATTGCCTTGGTGCCGACTCCGTCGGTGGCCGAAACGAGAAGCGGCCGCTTGCCACCCAAGCCAGTCATGTCGAACATGCCGCCGAACCCACCGATGTCACCCACAACTTCGGGGCGGTAGGTACTTCGCACGAGCCCCTTGATGAGGTTGACCGCGGCCTCGCCTGCCGCAATGTCGACGCCCGCTGAGGCGTAGGTCTCGCCGATCACCGGGTCAGCGGTCTCGGCGAGCGCTCGCCGACGGCAGGTCGGCCTCGGCGGAATCAAAGAGGCCCATGGTGGCCGGCGGTGTCCGCACATCGACCGCAACGTCGATCTCAAGGATCCCCTTTGACAGGCTCTCGGGGATCTCGATCGGGTACTCACCAGTGAGACATGCGCTACAGAAGCCGGCATTGGCCGCACCAGTTGCCTCGTGGAGCCGGTCGATGGAGAGGTAGGACAGCGAATCCACGGCGAGGTAGTCCCGGATCTCGTCGACGGTGAGGTTGGCAGCCAACAGCTCGCCGCGGGTACCGGTGTCCATCCCATAGAAACAAGGCCAGCGGTAAGGCGGCGATGAGATCCGCATGTGAATTTCCGCGGCGCCTGCCTCGCGCAACATCTTGACCATCGAGCGGGTCGTGGTGCCCCGGACAATGGAGTCGTCGACCACGATGAGGCGGTTGCCCTCGATGGAGTCGCGCAGCGGATTGAGTTTCATGCGCACGCCCAGGGCACGAAGCTCTTGAGTAGGAGCGATGAACGTCCGGCCGATGTAGCGGTTCTTGACCAACCCCTGCCCATACGGAATACCGCTGGCGCGGGCGTATCCCTCTGCAGCGGGGATTCCGGATTCAGGCACTCCGATGACGAGGTCGCCCTCGACAGGTGCTTGCTCGGACAAGAGCTCGCCCATTCGGACCCGGGCGTGGTGAACGCTTTGCCCGTAGAGCTGCGCGTCGGGCCGTGCAAAGTAGACGTATTCGAAGATGCAGAGTGTTGGATCCAGGCGGTCTTCGGCGAATGGGTGGACCGAACGAATCCCGGTGGCATCGATGATGATCATCTCACCGGGCTCGATCTCGCGGACAAAGTGAGCGCCGACGACATCAAGAGCCGGCGTCTCTGAGGCAAGCACCCAGCCATTATCGAGTTTGCCGAGGCAGAGGGGCCGAAACCCGTTGGGGTCGCGAACGCCGACAATGTGGGCCTCGTCCATGAGGACCAACGAGAAGGCGCCCTCGCATCGAGGTAGCACGGTGGTGAGCGCAGTTTCGAGCTCGCGCCCGTCCGATCGGGCGTCGTCGCCCATTGCTTCGATCTCCGTAGCAATCATTTCGGCGACGAGGTCGGAGTCGCTCGAAACCGTGCCAGGCAACATGCCCGAGTCTTGCGCCAGGGCTTCGGTGTTGGTGAGGTTGCCGTTGTGCCCGAGGGCGAACTCGCATTGAGCGACGCCGCGGTAGACGGGTTGGGCATTGCGCCATGAGCTCGAGCCAGTCGTGGAGTATCGAGTCTGGCCGATCCCGAGATGGCCGCTGAGGCCGGCCAGTGTTCGGTCGTCGAAGACGGCGGAGACGAGCCCCATGTCTTTCACCACGGTGATGGACCCGCCGTCGCTGACGGCGATGCCGGCTGACTCCTGGCCCCGGTGCTGGAGTGCATACAGGCCAAGGTAGGTCATGTGGGCGACAGCCCGGCCGGGCGCGTAGACGCCAAAGACGCCACATGCCTCGCGCGGTTTATCGTCGGCTTCGACGCCCTGCTCCTCGGCCACAACCGCAGTCTGTCAGCTCTGAGGACCGATACCCACGACCCCGTGAAACCGGTGACGGTCGGTGCCTGGCACCACCCGTCACCCGCCCGCCCAGAACGTGTGCCGGCCGGCGCCAGAGAGCCCCGCGGGTAGGCAGCACGGGGGTTCGCGCCTCGAGACTTGCAGCCCGCCCGTCTCTATCCGGTGACGGTCGGTGCCAGGCACCAGGTGTCACTGGTTTGCGTCTCGGGGACTCAGCTGCTGCAAACTAGGCACATGGATATCCAGCGAGTTGCCGTTGTCGGGGCCGGTGGCGTTGGCGGATTCTTTGCCGCTCACCTTTCGGGCACCCATCACGCCGTCACTGCATGTGTCCGGCGGCCATTCGATCGCTGGCGCATCGAGTCGGACGAGTCGCCGTTCGAAGGACCCGCAACCGCAGTCACCAATCCATCGGCGCTAAGCGGCCAACCCTTCGACTGGGTGCTGGTCGGCGTCAAGGCCCACCAGACCACGGGAGCGGCAGAGTGGTTCGAACGGACGTGCGGACCCGACACAGTGGTCGTCGCCCTCCAGAACGGAATCGAGGCGATCGAACGCCTCGCCCCGCTGGTTCGGGGCGCCCTTGTTCTCGACCCGGTCGTGTACTGCGGGACCGAGCTGATTGCGCCCGGGCACATCCTCCATGACACCAAAGGCCGGCTGATCCTTCCCGACGTCGAGGCAGCCCGCGACCTGGAGACCATGTTCGAAGGCACGGCGGCTGTCATCCAGCCCCGAGACGACCACCGCGAAACTGCATGGATAAAGCTCAGCCTCAACACGGTTGTCAACGGCATCACCGCCCTGACCGGGCATCCAATGAATGTGATCGGGCACCCTAACGTGGCGCCGGTTGCAGCAGCTCTTCTCCGCGAGGTTCTCGAAGTTGGGGTCGCCGACGGCGTCGAGCTGCGCCTCGACCGAGTCGAAGACACCATCGAGCGGCTCGCCGCAAACCCGGCTGGGCGAACGTCGATGCTCCAAGATGTCGAAGCCGGAAGACCGACAGAGCACGACGCTATCCATGGTGCGGTCATGCGAGCTGGGCGCCGGCTCGGCCTTGCAACGCCGCTAACCGACATGATTCAAGCACTCCTCGCAGCCCGTTCTCCCGCGTAGAGCTACAACGGGGGGCGCCGCCCCCCAGCGACGCAAGATTGGGCAGCGTCGGCTTCCAATCAGCGAGTGCAAGCTGTCTCGTGGCCCCAATTGCGCTGCAAACAACCGGTGACACCGCGTGCCTGGCACCAACCGTCACCCGCCCACCCAGAGCCAGTGACGCCCCGATTGGCGATGTCGGCTAGGTCTCGACGCGGTCACAAACATTGGCTTGATGCGCATCAAGCAGCCCGACGCGAGATGATGTGCCCATGACCGACGTGGCTGATATCGACCTCGACCAGTACGACCCCATGGACCGAGAGGTCCAGCAGTGTCCGTATCCGCACTACGAGGCGCTCCGCGAATCCGGTCCACTCTTCTTCCACAAGCAGACTGGCATGTTCTTCGCCTCCCGGCTCGATGTGGTCAACGAGATTCTGCGCGATGTCGAGACTTTCTCTTCCAAGATGGCCAGCGCCGGCACAGTCGGTGACTCCGAGGTAATGGAGCAAGTCCGCCAGATCATCGCTGAAGGTTGCGACCGCGTCGACACGATGCTCACCATCGATCCGCCCCATCAGACCCGATACCGCAAGCTCGTCTCACGGGCGTTCAGCGCTCGACGCATCGCAGCGCTCGAGGACAAGATCCGCGAGATAGCGATCGAGCTCATCAACGAGTTCCCCGACAAGGGGAGCATCGATTTTCACGCCGACTTTGCCGTCTCGTTCCCCGTTCGCGTCATCCACTACGCGTTGAACATGGCACCCGAGACCGAGGACAATATCAAGGGTTGGTCAGACGACGCAGTCGCAGCACTCGGTGTGGCTCTGACCGACGAGCGGCGCCTCCAAGCCGTACGGGGCACGATGGTCAATCAACAGTATTGGCGCGGCGAATATGAGAATCGCCTCGCCAACCCGGTCGACGACATCTTGTCGGACCTCGCACATGCGGACTTCGACGATCCTGATACCCCCGGTGGCGAGACTCGCAAGCTCAACTTCGCCGAGATCTACAGCATCATTCAGCAGCTGATGGTGGCCGGCAACGAGACCACCACGAAATTCTTGAACGAGACGATGCGCCTACTCATCGAACACCCGCAATGGTGGGATCGCCTTGTCGAAGACCCCAGCTCGATGATCAACGGACTGGTCGAAGAAGGCTTGCGATTGTCATCGCCAAACCAGGGCATGTTCCGCGAGGCGACCCGCGACACCGAGATCGATGGCGTCTCGATACCCAAGGGCTCGCGTGTGTGGGTCATGTTCGGCTCTGCGAATCGCGACGGCCGCACCTTCTCTGAAGCCGAGGGCTTCGACCCGTCGCGAGAGAACCTCAAGGAACACATCGCCTTCGGCAAGGGCCATCACTTCTGCATCGGCGCCCCGCTGTCGCGCCTCGAGGGCCGGGTCGCGTTCGAAGAGCTGGCCAAACTCATCGAGCTGCCATCGTTCAGCGAGGGCAACACCTTCGAGTATGAGCCCAGCTTCATCTTGCGCGGCCTTGCGCAGCTCGACCTCGACGTCACCAAGAAGTAACCGTCATCTGGCCCCAACGCCGAATTGCTGCTGCTGGGTCAGCCTTGGGTTGTGCCGGCACCCAACGCGTTGGGGAGGCGGTCCTGCCAGGTGGTTCGCAGGTCCAACACCGCCACATCGACCATGCCCTTCACAGCCAAGCGACTGCCGTGGGCCAAGCCCACGCGTGCGCACGGGACGCCGGCGGCCTCGGACCGGGCCGCGACCTCGCCCATCTGCTCGGGGTCGACGGCGACGAGAACCCGCGATGGTGACTCCGAGAACAGCGCAATGTGGTCGGTGACGCGAGCCAGCGTGGCGCCGACACCCGAGGCGATGGCCATCTCGGCTGCGCACGCGCCTAAGCCGCCCGTCGAGACGTCGTGGACCGCGGTTGGCAGCCCAGCCGTGACCAGACTGCGGACCAAGGTGGCGACCTTGATGTGGAGGTCGTAGCCGACCGGGGTGAGCGAGCCGCGACGATGGCCCCGCTGGAACGCCCACTTGCTACCCGAGAGGCCAGCAGCCTCGGGGCCCAGCAAGAGAAGCCGGTCGCCGTCGTTCCAAGCGAGCCCGGGGGGAACCGCAGACAGATCGTCGACAAGTCCAACGAGCCCGATGACTGGTGTGGGGTCGATATCGATGCCGCGCGACTCGTTGTAGAGGCTGACGTTGCCGCCGACGACCGGAAGGTCGAACGCCTCGCACGCTTCGGTCATGCCATCCACGGCTTCGCTCAGCTGCCACATGACTTCGGGGTGTTCTGGGTTCCCGAAGTTGAGGCAGTTGACGACGGCCTGGGGTCGCGCCCCAACACACGCCAGGTTGAGCACCGATTCGGCAACCGTCGCAGCGGTACCGATGCGGGGATCGACCGCACACCACCGATGGTTGCCATCGGTCGACAAGGCGATGCCGCGTCCCGTGTCCACACCGGTGGTTGGGTGCTTCAGCCGTAGAACGGCCGCATCGCCGCCGGGGCCGACGACGGTGTTGAGAAAGAGTTGGCTGTCGTATTGCGACGACACCCAGGACGAGTCCATCAAGAGCTCGCCGAGATCAGCGGCCACATCGAGAGCCGCTAACACATCAGCCGAATCGGCCCGAGCCTCGACAAGATCTGCCGGCTGGGCCATCGGCCGCTCGTACAGCGGGGCGTCTTCGTGCAGTGCAGCGGCCGGCACCTCGCCGACACATTCGCCATCGAGACCTTCGACAATCCGGAGCGCTCCACCGTCGGTCACGCGTCCGACAACCGTCGACCGGATCTCCCACTTCTCGCAGATCTTGAGCACACGATCGACATCGTCCGGTTCGACGATGGCCAGCATGCGTTCCTGAGATTCGCTGGTCATGACCTCAAAGGGTTCCATGCCTTCTTCGCGACGAGGCACGGCGCTGACATCGAAGTCCATGCCCACGCCACCGCGCGATGCGGTCTCGGACGCGGCGCAGCACAGGCCAGCGCCACCGAGATCTTGAATGCCCACGACGAGGCCCTCGTCCAAGAGCTGAAGACAGGCCTCGATGAGGCGTTTCTCCTCGAATGGGTCGCCTACCTGCACGCTGGGGCGCTTGTCGGCATCGGCTTCGTCGTCGGAGAAGCCGGCCGACGCAAGAACGCTCACGCCACCGATGCCATCTCGGCCGGTGGTGGATCCGAGCAGGACGGCCAGGTTGCCGATGCCGCTGGCTTGGCCCAGCACCAGCCGTTCGACGGGCAGGATGCCGACACACAAGACGTTGACCAACGGGTTCCCGATGTAGGTGGGATCGAACACGGTCTCGCCGCCGACATTGGGGACACCCACCGAGTTGCCGTAGCCCGACACCCCACTGACCACACCTTCGGCGACCCATCGACTGCGAGGGTCTTCGAGCGGCCCGAAGCGCAGCGGGTCCATGATCGCGATCGGTCGCGCCCCCATGGTGAAGATGTCGCGGATGATGCCGCCCACACCGGTCGCGGCGCCTTGGTAGGGCTCGATGTAGCTGGGGTGGTTGTGGCTCTCGATGCGCAGTGCGATGGCGATGCCATCGCCGACATCAATGACGCCTGCGTTCTCGCCGGGGCCGACCAGCACATGGGGAGCAACAGTTGGCAGCCGTTTGAGGTGGATTCGTGACGACTTGTACGAGCAATGCTCGCTCCACATCACCGAGAACATTGCCAGCTCGAGATGATTGGGGTCTCGGCCGAGGATGCGCTTGATGTCATCGAACTCGCTGTCGGTAAGCCCGAGGGATCGGTGTACCAGTTCGGTCATGGGGCGCACGCTAGTGGACCATGTACGTGGCGAAATGCACCCTGAAGATCACACCTCGGTTTCCTGGCGAGGGGTTGGCATAGCGATGTGAATGTGATCAAATAGTAGCTATGGCACTAGAAGGAAATAAAATAAAACGTGGGCTGGCAGCCATGACCGACGAGCACAAGGCCGCGCTTGCGCAGGGGCGCAACGAGGCCCGAGCGGTCAAGGTCTATCTCGAAGCGATCGCGGCCAACAAACCCAAACGTGGACGCAAACGGACCACCGAATCCATTACAAAGCGGTTGAACGCCATTGCTTCAGAAGTGGGCTCGGCAAGTCCGCTCTCGAAACTCGAACTGGTCCAGGAACGCATGGACCTTCAAGCCGAACTCGAAACCATGGACCAGATAGTCGATCTGTCTGGGCTCGAGGCCGAGTTCGTCAACGTCGCCGCCGTATATGGAGGCCGGAAGGGCATTTCCTACAGCGCATGGCGCGAGATCGGCGTCGACGCTGCCGTTCTCAAGCTGGCGGGTATCGGCCGAGGGGCCTGAGCTCAGAAGCCGACAGACGCTGCCGCGAGCAAACTCGACAGCAAGACCAGCCCGTCGTCACTACCGAGCAGTGCCGAGCTGGCGCGCTCGGGGTGCGGCATCAGGCCGACAACATTGCGGCCGGCATTGCAGATGCCTGCAATATCGGCCATCGAGCCGTTGGGGTTGTCTACGTAGGTGACAACAATGCGATCTTCGGACTGGAGCTTGGCAAGTGTTTCGGGACTACAGGTGTAATTACCCTCAAAATGATTGATGGGAATCCGTAGGGTCTGGCCAACGGTTGCTTCGCTGGTTAGTGCGCTGCCAACAGTGGCGACGCGCAGATCCGCCGGAGCGCACAAGAACTTGAGACCGGCGTTCTTTTGGAGCGCGCCCGGCAAGAGTCCGGCTTCGGTCAAGACCTGAAAGCCGTTGCAGATACCTACGACTGGCCCGCCGCCGTTCGCAAAGGCAGCCACCGCTTCCATCATCGGCGAGAACCGAGCGATGGCCCCGGGCCGAAGGTAGTCGCCATGAGCGAAGCCACCGGGCACGACTACAGCATCGACATCACCCAGGCTTCGGTCGCCGTGCCACAAGAGCCGACCCGTCGCGCCGAGGCCTTGGACTGCCTCGACCACATCGAATTCACAATTGGAGCCCGGGAACACGACGACCCCGACAGTTGGAGCCATCAAAGAGCCTCGACGGTGATAACGGCATCCTCGATGATCGGGTTCGTGAGGAACTTGTCGCAGAGTTCTTGCACCTGACTGCGCGCCGCGGCGTCATCGGTTGCGTCGATGCTGAAACGGATGCTCTTACCGACTCGCACCCCGCTCACGCCATCAAACCCGAGGGTGGGGATGGCCCGCTCGATGGTTGATCCTTCGGGGTCCGCAACTCCGGCTCGGAGCTGCACTTCGACCTGGACGTCGTACGTCATGGCGTCATGCTGCCACAAGGCCAGCCCGACGAAGCGCACCTCATGTAGATCTATTCCGCGCCGGGCGCATCGTCGCCTGAATCAGACGTTCAAGAGCTTGATCCAACTACTGCTGGAACCCGTTGAACGCTCTCAGGCGGTGCAGCGCGGCACCCGACCAGTCGGTCTACTCGCCCTCTTCGCCGCCGCCCGGTGCTTCTTCACCTTCATCAAGCGGGCCAGGCACATCACCGCTGGGCTCGGTGGGTTCGGCCGGGGCATCCTCGCTGCAGGTGAGCGCGGGGGTGTTGGCTCGGGTGCGGCATCGGCCGTCCTCGCCGGTGGCGATGGTGACTTCGCCTTCGACCGACGTACGGTTGCGACGAACCAAGGTGCGGCCCTCGGTGCCACTCCTGATCAAGAGGTCGGCGGCGCTGGTCATGACGGAGCGGCGCACTCGAACGCGGCCCTCAACGCCGCTCAGGTCCGATGCCCGGATCTGGATGCCTAGGTCGCCGGTGGCCGTCAGCCTCGAACGCCGCACGACGACGCGGCCGTTGCCCCCACCGAACGATGCCATGAGCTGAATCGAACTGCCCGACAGGCTGCTTCGACGAACAACGACTCGGACGTTGTCCTCGGGCACCTCATCGTCGCCTGCACAACAGCCGGCGGTCAGTTCCAGGAGGCTCGCCCCGATCCCCAGGGACGTTCTCTGACGGCGCTCTAGAGATCGCCTGTGACGTAGCTTTCGACGGTGGCTTGGAGATGACGACCCCGGATCTCTTGGTAATTACCGAGGGTCTGGCCACGCTTGAGACTGGCCTTGAACCCTCGCGTCTGCGCGGCCATGTTGGCCGTGTCCTGGTCATACACAGCCCCGAGACCGCCCAGGCCGGTGGCAACTGTGTAGGTGTCATCGACATCCAACTCGATGGGCTCGGGCGGGGCGGGCGCCGTGCCGTCGGGCCGTCGGGGCCGCATCATCAACAAGTCGAAGTAGCTGGCATCGGGCGTAGTGGGGTCGGGGCGGAAACGGTAGACCACCGGGATCTGCAACCCGGGGAAGAAGAACGCGTTCGGGAACACGAAATACTCGATCGAGTCCAAGGTCATCGACTCGCTCATATGGCTGTAGTCGCCTCCGTACTTTTCAGCCATCTCCTCTTGGAATCGTTTGGCGTAGAAGTCGCGGGCGCGCATGCCCTCGGGGAGTTCCCACTGCTCAGTGCCGCGTCGCGACGCATGCCGGGCCAAGAGTTCGGCTTCGGTGCGTTGGGGATCTCGAAGCGGACTGTTCAAACTGGTGGTGTGTATGAACCGCGAGATATGCGGTCCCCAAACGTCGTACTGGGTGGTGACTTCGTCGCCAAGCTTGCCGGTCGAGTGGGTTTCACGAACGTGGTATGCCTCGAGGAACGCCTCTGCAGCTGCCTTCCAGTTGCAGGGCAGGCGCTTGTAGACATGGGTCTCGATATAGCGATCGCCCATGCCCCACTCAGCCCAATGCTGAGGCAAGATCCCGAGATAGTCCTCGAGCGGGCCGGCGTCTTGATCGAAGTTCACGAATACGAAGCCCTCCCACACGTCAACAGGCATCTCGGCGAGGCGATGGGTCTCGGCGGTCACATGAGGGAAGTCCCACGATTGTGGGACTTCGAGGAGTTCGCCTTCGAGCGACCAACGCCAGCCATGGAAGGGGCAGCGCAACTCCTTGCTGAACCCACAGCTGCCCGGCTGCTTGAGCTGAGTCCCGCGATGCATGCACGCGTTGTAATAGGCCTTGATCGAACCGTCCGGGGTGCGCAGCACCAACGCTGACAGATCACCAAGGTCGTAGACGTAGTAATCACCAGGCTCGGGAATGTGATCGACATGGCAGGCCCACTGCCAGACCCGAGACCACATCTGGTCATACTCAGCCTCGGCCCGCTCAGGCGATGTGTAGTTGTCGTACGGGACATCGGCATCATCGATGAACGCGTACGAGTCTTCCAGCAACGCAGCCGGCGGCGGTGTTGGATCAGCCAACAGTTGATCGCGAAGCGACGGCCCGACTTCGCGGGCCTGACCCGGAGCTAGCTCGTCATCGATATCGGTCACAGGTCCCCCTTTGGACAACCCCCGCAGCCTAGGCGGCCAAACAAAACCGTGACGAACGGGCAGCTATCCAACCAGTAACACCCCGTGCCTGGCACCAACCGTCACCCGCCCACCAAACCGAGTGACACACCGTGCCTGGCACCAACCGTCACCCGCACCCACGGGAGTGGTCAGCCGGGCCAGTCGGCGAGGGATTTGCCGGTGATGCGTTGGTAGCCCTCGGCATAGCGGGCTGCGCTGGCGGCGACGACTTCGTCGGGCAACGGCGGCGGCGGCGGGGACTTGTCCCAGTCGAGCGTGTTCAAGAAATCGCGCACGGGCTGCTTGTCGAAACTGGGGGGCGTGGCCCCGGGAACCCACTGGTCGGCGGCCCAAAAGCGCGAGCTGTCGGGAGTCAGAACCTCGTCGGCTACCACAAGCTGTCCATTGACAAAGCCGAACTCGAACTTCGTATCGGCAATAATGATGCCTCGATCGGCAGCGTGGTCTCGCCCGGCGGTGTAGAGGGCCAGTGCCATCTCGCGACATTGTTCGGCCAGCTCGTGACCAACGATTTCGGCGGCGCGGCCGAATGAGATGTTCTCGTCGTGCAGGCCGTCTTCTGCCTTGGTCGACGGCGTGAACACCGGCACCGGCAAGCGGTCGGACTCTTGCATGTCTGCAGGCAACGGCTCGCCGTGCATTGTCCCACTGCTCTTGTACTCCTTCCAGGCTGACCCCGTGATGTATCCCCGGACGATGCACTCGATGGGCAACATGTCGGCCTTCTGCACCAACATCGACCTGCCCGCGATCTCCGGGACCTGGGCCTGCTGGGGGAAGTCGGACAAATCCGTCGAGATCAAGTGGTTGCCGGCGATGTGGCTGAGCTCGTCAAACCAGAACGCCGACATCGCCATCAGAACCCGACCCTTGTCGGGCACCGGCTGCTCCAGGACTACATCGAACGCCGACAGTCGATCGCTCGTAACCATCAGGTACCGGTTCTCGCCGGCGTCATAGATGTCGCGAACCTTCCCGCTGTACACGTGGGGAAGATCGAGTTGATAGGCGGGTTCTCGGCTCATGTCGCCCATCGTGTCAGAGCGCGGCACCCGATCTACGGACTGCTCACACGATGGGTTCGGGCTCGTAGTTCGCTACGTGCGCGTAGCGCGCTGCGACAACGCTCACCTGCGCACACACCGTGGCGACTTGGCGCTCGGCCAGCCCGGTGTCGGGCTTCGACAACAGCTGCGAGATCTGCTGTTGGTCGAGCGGCAGGCGCGAGTCTCGGGCCAAGCGAGCCACGAGGTCGTTCTCGACGTTCGCCTCTTCACGCATCGCCAACGCGGCAGCTACGGCATGTTCTTTGATCACCTCATGGGCCTCTTCGCGACCCGCGCCGGCTTGCACCGCCGCCATCAGAATGCTCGTGGTGGACAGGAACGGCATATAACGCTCGAGCTCGCGATCGATCACGGCCGGGTAGGCGCCGAACTCGTTGAGCACCGTCAGCAGGGTTTGTAACAGCCCATCGATGGCATAAAAGGCGTCCGGCAACGCGATACGGCGCACCACGGAGTCGCTGACGTCGCCCTCGTTCCACTGGTCGCCGATCAGCCCCATCACCATCGTGAGGTGGCCCTGCAGGATGTGAGAGAAACCGTTGATGCGCTCGCATGACCGACTGTTCATCTTGTGGGGCATCGCGGAGGACCCGACCTGTCCAGGCTTGAAACCCTCGGTCGACAGCTCGTGGCCCGCCATCAAACGAAGCGTCGTGGCCAGATTGGCGGGTGCAGACGACAGCCGGACCAAAAGGCTGACTGCGGTGAAGTCCAGCGACCTGGGGTAGATCTGGCCGACGCTGGTCAGGCTGGCTTCGAATCCGAGGTGAGCCAACACCCGGCCTTCGAGCGCATCGACAGCTTCAGGCGAACCCAGCAACGTGAGTTGGTCCTGCTGGGTTCCGACGGGCCCCTTGATGCCGCGGAGCGGATAGGAATCGATGAACGCTTCGAGTTCGGCGAAAGCCAGAAGCATCTCCTCGGTGACCGTGGCGAACCTCTTGCCAAGCGTGGTCACCTGCGCGGCAACGTTGTGTGACCGAGCGGTCAATGACTGTGCCGAGAATTGCGCAGCTCGTTGGGCGAGCTTGCCGAGCGCCACAACCGCGCGGTCTCGCACCAGCTCGAGTGCAGCCCGAACTTGAAGCTGCTCGACATTTTCGGTGAGGTCCCGAGACGTCATACCCTTGTGAATGTGTTCGTGCCCGGCCAGGTCACAGAACTCTTCGATGCGAGCCTTAACGTCGTGGCGCGTGACGCGATCGCGTTCATTGATCGAGTCCAGATCGACCTGGTCCACCACCGACTCATAGGCATCGATGACGCCGTCGGGAACCTCCACGCCCAGGTCTTGTTGAGCACGCAACACGGCGATCCAGAGCCGGCGCTCGAGCATGACCTTGTTGGTAGCGCTCCAGGTCGCAACCATCTCCGGCGATGCGTAGCGGGTTGCCAAGACGTTGGGAGCAGCCATGGTCAACCTCCGGCCATCTCGGCCTTGTGCTCGGCCAATTTCTCGGCCAAGGCGGTGTCTGAGATCGCGAGCATCTGTACGACGAGCAGCGCGGCGTTCATGGAGCCATCAATCGCGACCGTTGCCACCGGCACACCCTTTGGCATCTGCACGGTCGCGTACAACGCGTCGACGCCATTGAGGCCGCCTCCCGACATCGGCACGCCGACCACCGGCAACGTGGTGTGTGCAGCCACGACACCGGCCAGGTGTGCGGCCATTCCGGCACCACAGATGAACGCCACATACCCGTTCTCGCGAGCCGAGGAGACCAGTTCTACGACCTCGTGCGGATTCCGGTGGGCCGACAGAATGCGCCAGTCCACTTCGATACCGAAGGCTTCGAGCGTTTCGCGAGCCTTGGCCATCTTGGCCTCGTCGGACGTGGATCCCATCATGACGGCAACCTTCATGCTGCCTCCCTTCATTCGCTCGCGCTGAGCGCGATATCGGTTCTGAACTGGCGGCCGGGCCACGTGATCAGCTCGGCGGCAGCGTAGGCCGCGGCGCGAGCTGCGGCGACCGTGCTGGCGCGACCAGTGGCTGCGAGTACCCGGCCGCCACTGGTGACCAGTGCTCCGTCGCTATCTCGGGCGACGCCTGCGCAGAAGATCGCTTCAATCCCGGGCAGGGCCGAGGCTTGGTCTAGGCCGGCGATTGGGTCGCCCGTGCGAGGCGAGGCGGGGTAGCCCTCGGTGGCGCACACCACGGTCACCAAGGCATCGTCGCTACTGGTGGGTAGGTCGACGATGTTTCCCGCTGCGGCCTGGGTCAAGAGTTCGACAAGGCTCGAGGACAGTCTCGGCAGCACAACCTCGGCTTCGGGATCACCGAAGCGCACGTTGTACTCGAGCATCTTGGGGCCGTCGGCGGTGAGCATCAGGCCGGCAAACAATGTGCCGCGATAGTCGATGCCCCGTGCGCGCAGGGTGTCGAGCGTGGGCTGGACGAAACGTTCCATGATGTCATCGACCAGCGCATCGGGGACCGCTGCGACCGGCGTATACGCACCCATTCCCCCGGTGTTCGGCCCCATGCCACCATCGCCAATGCGTTTGAAATCCTGCGCGGCGCTGAGGGCCACGGCCTTGGTCCCATCGCACACGGCGAAGATAGAAACCTCAGCGCCGACCAAGCCTTCTTCGATCACCAAGGTCCGGCCGGCATCACCGAACGCGTCGCCCGACAGATAGTCGCGAACCGCCTGCTGAGCCACCTGGAGCGACTCGGTGACAACCACGCCCTTCCCGGCAGCGAGGCCGTCGGTTTTCACGACGTAAGGCACGGGCATCGTGGCCAGAAACGCCAACGCCGGTTCGACCTCGGTGAACGTGCCATGGCGGGCTGTCGGGACGCCTGCCTCGACAAGAAGGTCCTTCATCCAAGCCTTCGACCCCTCGACCTGAGCACCGTCGGCACCTGGCCCGAAGACCAACTTGCCTTGCGCTCGGAGCCGGTCGGCAAGACCGTCCACCAACGGCGCCTCGGGGCCGATCACGAAAAGATCAGCCTCGACGGCTTCGGGATCGACGTCGGCCGACCCCGGGATTGCCGGGTTGCCGGGCGTAACGATTACCTCGGCGTCGCGTGCCAACACGTGTGCGAGCGCATGCTCGCGCCCGCCTGACCCGACGACGCAGACCCGTGTCACCTGCCTAGCGGTTCCAGTGCACGAACTGACGACGGCCGGGGCCGACGCCAATGATCGACACGGGAACCCCGACCTGTGCCTCGATCATGCGCACGTAGTCCTGAGCCTCTTTGGGGAGGTCACCTGCTTCGGTGCACTCGGAGATATCGGTCTTCCAGCCAGGGACCTCTTCATAGATCGGCTTGGCCTTGTGGAAGTCGGTCTGGTGATAGGGCATCGACTCGACGCGTTTGCCGTCGATCTCATAGGCCACACATACCTTGATGGTCTCGAGCTGATCCAGAATGTCGAGCTTGGTGAGAGCGATATCTGACAGCGAGTTGAGCCGGGCAGCGTGGCGCAGCATCACGGCATCGAACCATCCGCAGCGACGCCGACGACCGGTGTTCGTGCCGTACTCGTGACCAACATCCACAAAGTGGTCGGCGATCTCGTCGAAGAGCTCTGCCGGAAAAGGCCCCGACCCAACGCGGGTCGTGTACGCCTTGGCAATGCCAACCACGCGATCGATGTCTCGGGGGCCGACACCGGCACCGGTGCAAGCGCCGCCGGCGGTGGGGTTCGACGACGTCACGAACGGGTACGTACCCTGATCGAGATCTAAGAATGTGGCCTGCGCGCCCTCGAACAGAATGTTCTGGCCTGCGTCGAGCGCATCGTGCACCAGACCAACGGCGTCGCAAATATACGGCTCGATGCGTGGGTAGTACTCGTGGATGAAGGTGTCGGCGATCACATCGACATCGGGCACAAGTCGGTTGTAGACCTTGGCAAGAAGAGGGCCCTTCTCGTGGAGGACCACCTGCAGCTTCTCGCGGAAGATCTTCTCGTCCATCATGTCCTGGACGCGCAAGCCAATACGGAACGCCTTGTCGGCGTAGGCCGGGCCGATCCCCCGTTTGGTGGTGCCCAACTTGTTCTGACCGAGATGGCGCTCGAACACGACATCGAGCTCTTGGTGATAGGGCAGAATCAAATGCGCATTGCCCGATACACGCAGCCGCGAGCAATCGACGCCCTTGGCCTCCAACATGTCGACCTCGGCGATGAGCACCGCCGGGTCAACGACGACACCATTGCCGATGACCGGCGTGATGTGGTCGTATAAAACACCGCTCGGCATCAGTTGGAGCGCAGTGGTTTCCCCATCCACGACCAACGTATGCCCTGCATTGTGGCCCCCTTGGTACCTAACGACGAGATGCATATCTTTGGCAAAGAGGTCAGTGAACTTCCCTTTGCCTTCGTCGCCCCATTGGGTGCCAACAACAATGGTCGCAGGCACTTCGCGGTCTCCTTCGTTAGTTGGCCGCTTACCGGGGCATTCTACGCGCCACAACGACGGGTCGCACCCGAAAACGTCGCTGGAGGATCCGCATACGAACCAGCGACTCCTCCAGCTCGTTCCCTAACACACACTGCGCGCCGTCGAGGTTGTGCCTCGCGCCGCCTTGAACTGAGCGGAGGGGCATTTGGTCCTACCCGGCCCACCACTCAACGCTCTGCAGAAGCAGAGCAACTCAGGGGCCCGGTTTCGCGTAGCTCCTCGCACCACAAGCGACCAAATATTGCGTGGTGCGGATCATCACTTCCCCACGGCCCGAAGGCCGATGAGGAAACCGTACGTGGCTGGGCCCGCCTCAAGCAAAGGAGCGGGCAGTTCTGCTCAACGTTGCGGCAGGAAGACCAACCAACGCTGGGCTGAACGGATCAGGCACTCAGCTGAATCGGCGGCGCTGGGCAAGCCCGCCAAGCGCCAACATGGCGCCACCGAGCAGCATCGCGATGCCAATAACGGTCAGCTGGCCAGATCCGACACCGGTTCGCGCCAGCACCTGGCCCTTAACCTCGGGAGCGCCCTCTGGGTTCTCGGGAGTGCCGGGCTGACCGGGGCTCGACGTTCCTTCAACGCAGGCAAATATTCCGCTCACCAAAATGTCGGTTCCGAAGCTGACTTGGATGGCGTTGGTCTCGCCAGGCTCTTGGGAAACATCGAGGGTCGCCGAGCCAGAGTCGGGGATGACAATCATCGAAGGTGCGCCATCGACGGTGACATCAAAGACATCGCCGGGTTCACCCTCGACTGAGATCTCGATACCCGTCTCGGTGCACAAAACAACAGCGGATCGACTTGGTGCCGGTGGCGCAACGATTTCGGGCGTCGCGTCGTTGTCGGCGGCACGGCGGTGGGCGTCACCGTGACTGGCGGCTGAACACTTGGCGTCTCTTCTGGCGTCGGCGTGGGCGGCACCGGCGAAGCCGTTGGAGGCACGGGCGTCACCGTCTGGGTCGGCGTAGGCGGTACCGGGGTCGGCGTCTCGGTCGGTGTAGGCGGGACCGGCGTCGCGGTCGGAGTCGGCGGCACGGGCGTCGGCGTCTCAGTGGGGATAGGCGGCACGCCCTCGCAGAATTGCTCGAAAGGCGGCACGTCCAGCGTGACCTGGTCGCCCTCGCCGGTCACGGTGGTGCCTTCCCAGAACATGGTGGGGTCCGGGGTGACCCGGATGTCAAGCACGACAGCGCCGTCAGGAATCGGCGCCACGCCCAGAAGCATGCGGCCGTTGTCTTCGTTGAAAGGACCGTTCCCCACGACGGCCCACGGGCCGCCATCGGCCCGCATCTCAACAATGATGTCGGGGTGGCGACCGGCGTCTTCGGTGAAGCTCCAGCTAGAGGTGTTCCAGACCAGTACCAAGCCGTCGCCGTCGCAGACCACGGAGGTCGTGCTGTTAAAGGTGGCTTCGTGCGCGCCAGCGGGCGCGGCGAGGACCAACAATACGCCGATCATCGCGATCAGACCAGAAACGACAAACACGACCGGCCTTCGCCGGGGTGTGGATGACGTCGAAATTTCCCCTTACAACGCGGGCGCAAGTTCGGTCGTCGATGCCCCACCCGGGCTGCCACCGGATTACCTAGCTTCGCTGCGATCGACTCCCTGGTGGCAACCTAGTCGCACTCCAGCCCGAGTGCACCACCTAAACCGGATTCTGAACGACCAAGAGGCAGGCTCGGTAACAGCGCCGACAAACTGCCGTCAATCAGGCCGCTTGCTCCAAGGCTCTGCCCCACCTGTGGAGCCCACCGCCGGGCGAGCTAAAGTGCCCCGTCCGCCCTCGTCGCGACCGGAGTGAACGTGACATCAGGCCCGCTTGTCGAACGTGATCAGCGCCATGTCTGGCACCCCTACGCCCCAATGCCGTCGACCACCCCGCCGATCGCCGTCGCGTCTGCTCGCGGCACCGAGCTCGTGCTGGCCGACGGGCGCCGAGCGATCGACGGCATGTCGTCGTGGTGGGCCGCCATTCACGGCTACCGGCATCCGGTCCTCGACGCCGCAATCCGCGACCAGCTCGACGCGGTCGCCCACGTCATGTTTGGCGGGATCACCCACCCCAAGGCAGTCGAACTGGCTGAATTGCTCGTAGACATCACACCATCGGGGCTCGACCACGTCTTCCTGGCCGACTCCGGTTCCGTGTCGGTGGAGGTGGCCATCAAGATGGCTCTGCAGTACGCCCGCGGGACCGGGCGGCCAGAGCGCCACCGACTACTTACCGTGCGTTCTGGCTATCACGGCGACACGCTCGCGTGTATGTCCGTGTGCGACCCCGTCAACGGGATGCACTCGATGTTCAGCGACGTCCTGCCACAGCAGCACTTTGCTCCAGCTCCTGAGCCGCGCTTCGGTGAGCCATTCGAGGAGGCTCACATTGCCGATTTCGCCCAGCAGCTCGAGGCACATAGCAACGAGATTGCCGCCGTCATCCTCGAACCCATCGTTCAAGGCGCCGGGGGCATGCGGTTCTATGCACCGGCCTATCTCGCCGCTGTGCGAGAGCTCTGCGACCGCCATGACGTGTTGCTCATCGCCGACGAGATCGCGACCGGATTCGGCCGCAGCGGCAAACTCTTCGCCTGCGAACATGCCAATGTCACTCCCGACATCATGTGTGTCGGAAAGGCGCTGACCGGCGGCTACATGTCGATGGCGGCGGTGCTTTGCACGCCCGAGGTCGCAGCGGGCGTCAATGCTGCCGAATCCGGGGCTTTGATGCATGGGCCGACATTCATGGGCAACCCTTTAGCTGCCGCCGTGGCCGTTGCCTCCATCGAGCTCCTGTTGTCACGGCCGTGGCATGGCGAAATCGCCGCGATCGAGAGCCAACTCCGGGACGGCCTTGCCCCAGCCCGAAGTTTGTCCGGTGTCGCCGATGTTCGTGTCCTGGGCGCAATCGGCGTGATCGAGACCGTTGAGGCCATCCCGATGGCCGAAACCCAGGCGCTCCTGCTCGACCTAGGCGTTTGGCTCCGACCTTTCGGCAAGCTCCTCTACACGATGCCCCCGTTTGTCAGTTCGGCCGACGACGTCGGCGCGATCACGGCGGCAATGGTCTCGGCCGCACAGACCTACTGATGGCGGCCGACGGTGCCGACACCAGGTTCGGGTCGTGGGTTCAGGGTCAGCTGGACGCCACCCGTGATGCCGGACAGTGGCGCACGCTACGGACGTTCGATGCCTTTGGGCCCGTCGGACGGCTCGAAGGTCAGCGCGTTGTGTCATTCGCGTCCAACGATTATCTCGGGCTCTCGTCACATCCGCAGTTGATCGCCGCCGCACACGAGGCGCTTGACCGCTGGGGTACCGGGGCAACGGCAAGCCGGCTGGTGGTGGGTTCGCGGCCGATCCACGACGAGCTCGAACAGCGTGTGGCAGCCTGGAAGAAGACCGAGCGTGCGCTGGTGTTCCCTTCGGGCTTCAGCGCCAATCTCGGCGTGCTGTCAGCGCTTGGCGGACCCGACTGCCATGTGGTCAGCGATGAGCTCAACCATGCCTCGATCATCGATGGCTGCCGCTTGAGTCGAGCACGCGTGTCGATCAATCGCCACAACGACGCAGAGCACGTCGAGACCCTTCTGCGAGACGCTGGACCAATGCGCTCCATGGTCGTTGCCGACGCCGTGTTCTCGATGGACGGCGATGTGGCACCAGTCAACGATCTCGCCGACATATGCGCGCGCCACGGGGCACTGCTGGTTCTTGATGAAGCCCACTCGGTCTTGGGCCCCGACATCGACGAGTTGGCCGCCCTCCCCGGACTCGAACTCCTCAGAGTTGCAACACTTTCAAAGGGCCTCGGAGCATTGGGTGCAGCCGTGTGCGGGTCGAACGCCATCATCGATCTATTGATCAACCGAGCCCGATCGTTCATTTTCACGACGGGTCTGACCCCCGCCGACACAGCCGCAGCCTCAGCCGCGGTGGAGATCATGACGTCCCAGGTTGGCCAACAACTCACCGACCGACTCCGCACGTTGGCCAATCGGATGATCGTCGGTCACCCCTCACCGATCCTGCCGCTGATCATCGGAGCCGAAGCCGACGCCATCGATGCGGCGAAAGCGCTCCTGGACCGTGGCCTATTGGTTCCCGCTATCCGACCACCCACGGTGGCCCCAGGAACCTCTCGACTCCGAGTAGCGCTCTCGGCAGCCCATACCGACGACCAGATCGCTTTGCTGGTCGAAACGCTGGACGAACTCCAGCTTCGCCCATGACACCCGCGAGACCAGGCGTGCTGGTGGCAGTTGTCGGAACCGCCACCGAGGTCGGCAAGACCTGGATCACCGCGAAACTCGTGACGGAGCTGCGGGGCCGGGGACTCGCCGCAGTCGCCCGCAAGCCCGTCCAGTCCTTCGCCATCGCCGACCTGGGCCACACGGACGCCGACATCCTTGCCAACGCGTCGGGCGAAACCGCCAACGACGTCTGTCCACCCCACCGTTGGCTGGCTCGCCCAATGGCGCCGCCAATGGCCGCTGCAGCACTCGGTGAGGCCCCTCCCCTTCTTTCCGATCTTGTCGCCGAACTCCTCTGGCCAACACCGCTTCCGGACGTGGGCTTCGTAGAGACGATCGGCGGCCTCAGGTCACCCATTGCAGACGATGCCGACAGCCGGAGTCTGGCCCACGGCATCGACCCCGACCTGGTGGTCGTCGTGGCAGAGGCCGGGCTGGGCGTCATCGATGCAGTGAGGATGGCTACCGATGCGCTGGCGGCGCGAGCGTGGCGGGCCCCCGATCCTCTTGTGTTCCTCAACCATTTCGACCCGGACAACGATCTCCACTGCCGCAATGTCGAATGGCTCCGCTCCCGCGACGGCTTCGACGTGACCACACGGATCGCGGAATTGGTGGAGCGGTTCATCGCTGCCACCAACGCAGCGGATGGCCACGGCGCCAACTAGGCGGACCGTGCGGCGGAGTCGCTACCGTGATGGCCATGACAGAGCCGTCGCCAATCGCCGCCGTGAGACAAGCCCTACTGGACGAACGTCGTCTGCTGACGGCGACTGAGCTGTCAGCAGCAGCAGCCGTGCCCGACGACCAAGTGCCCCAACTGGCGGCCGCGGCGCATGACGTGCGGCTGCAATGGATGGGCGACACCGTTGAAATCGAAGGAATCCTGTCGGCCAAGACAGGGGGCTGCCCCGAGGACTGCCACTTCTGCAGCCAGTCATCAGCGTTCGAAACCCAGGTGAAGTCAACGCCGTTCCTCGACACCGACGAGGTGCTGTCGGCAGCAGCAGAGACTGCAGCACTCGGTGCCACGGAGTTCTGCATCGTCCTGGCAGTCAAGGGGCCTGACGAGCGCACCATGCAGCGGATCCTGGAACTCGTCCCGCTCATCGGCGAGAAGACCGGTCTCGACGTCGCAATCTCCGCCGGCATTTTGACCCGCGAGCAAGCAGAACGCCTCGCTGCCGGCGGCGTGCATCGCTACAACCACAACCTCGAAACATCCCGATCCTTCTTCCCCAAAATCGTGACAACACACTCGTGGGAAGAACGTTTCGAGACCTGCGAGATGGTCAAAGACGTCGGCATGGAACTGTGCTGCGGTGCGCTGCTCGGCATGGGCGAAAGCCACGACCAACGCCTTGAACTCCTGGGTCAGATCCAAGATCTCCGGCCCCATGAAGTCCCGCTCAACTTCTTGAACCCCCGGCCCGGGACGCCGCTGCAGATCCGTCGACCGATTGCGCCACTCGAGGCCATTCGCTGGATCGCGTTGTTCCGGCTTGCCCTACCGGGCACGATTCTGCGCTTCGCCGGCGGACGCGAAGTCACGCTGCGCGACCTGCAATCCATGGGAATGACCGCCGGAATCAACGCACTTATCGTCGGCAACTACCTCACAACGCTGGGCCGCACCCCCCAGGAAGATCTCCAGATGCTCGACGACCTGCAGATGCCCGTTGGGGCCCTTGCTGCGGCCTGGTGAGATCGCGCCTCACATGACCGCGCAGCACTGCCCCGGCTGTGGGACTCAAACGTGTGCGGGCTGCCTCCCCAAGCTCGACCCGCCGCGCTACTGCACGACCTGTGGTTCCTGGAGCCGCACCACCGTGCACACAACGGGTTGGAAATCTTGGTGTCGCCAGTGTGAGATCACGGCAACCAACCCCTGACCGAGCCGAGGCCCTGAGTGCGGAGTCACCGGCCCGGGCGAAAGCTACCGTTGGGCAATGACACCTGAGCGCGTGCTGTTGGTCGAAGACAACCCGTCAGATGCCGCTCTCTTCCAAACGCAGCTCGATTCGCCCGACCGCGAATTTGAGGTCGAATGGGTACCGACCTTCGCTGAAGGCTGCGCTCGCATCACCTCCGCAGATTGCACACTGCTCGATCTGACCCTGCCCGACGCGCGAGGTCTCGACGCAGTCGTCGACTGAACGCAGATGGCACCTGACATGCCAGTGATCGTGCTGGCCGGGCACGACGACGAAGCCGGCGGACTCGAGGCGGTGCGGCGCGGTGCTCAGGACTGTCTCCTCAAAGACGACATCAAAGGTCGAGAACTCAGCCGAGCCATCCGCTATGCCATCGAGCGCAAGCATGCCGAGGCCGATCTCGTAGCGCTTACCGACGTGCTCGAACAACGCACACGGGCATTGGCGCTCTCCAACAGCACGATCTTCGGCGACAGCTACACGGCCATACTGCAGCTGGCCCACGACACCACGGCGATCAGCGCAAACCGCGCCATGTCGCTATTGGTCGGTGCACCCGAACTTGACCTGACCGGGCGGCGAACGACCGACTTGTTCAGCGATCCGGACGCTCCAGAAATCGCCAGCAGGGTCATCAATGTGTTCGATACCGGCATCCCACACCGCCGTGACGCCCTCTTAGTCCGAGATGACGGCACAACCAGACTGACCGCGCTGCAGCTGTCGCGGGTGACCATGGACGAATCAGGCACCTACGTGATCCTCATGACGGTCGGTGATATCACTGCTGGCAGCCGAGCCATGCTGGCCCATGCCAATGACCAAAAGCTCGCCGAAGTCGGACGACTCGCTGCGGGACTCGCGCACGAGATCCGCAGTCCGTTGCAATACATCGCTACGTCGGTCGAATTCGCTCGGTCCTCGGTGGCCAAGTTGTTCGACGGTCGCCGCGAACTGAGCTATCCCGAAACCCAGATCGACCTCACCGAAAGTCTCGGCGAAGTCGCCGACGGCATTGCCGCGGTAAACCGAGCCCGCATCACTTCGTTCCTCACCAAGCCCGTCGCGCCGGACGAACTCCTTCGCTGGATCGACCAAGCCGTCACGCAGCACTCCGAGCTGGTCAAAGATCAGACCGATGGTGCTGAGATTCTCGAGGACAGTGCAGCAGCACTGATGGAAACCCTTGCGATCGCGAATCCAACGGCCTATTGGTTGACCAAACGAGTCACGAACCTCATCGATCAATACCTCGAAAGTCACCAGCGCGGTGACGCGTGGGAACTGTCGATAGCCGCTCGGCTCTCCTACCTTGGCAGCGCTGCCTTGGGAGCAGACTTGAGCTCACGTGTGCTCCACGGCGACGATCTCGCCGTCAGCGAGGACCTTCTCGTCGGCTGCGTGGCTGGGCTCACTGTCGATATTGTCGCTCGGATTCCCCGCCTCGACCACGTCGAACACATCCTGCGCCACCATCGAAGCCCCGCCACCCGCGGTAGCACCACCGGCGACCTCGAAGCCACCCAAGTGCTCGGCGTCATCACTTGCCTGGCCGAACTGGAAGCCGTGTTGTGCTCACGGACGAAGGCCGCTGCAGAACTCCTCGAACTCGAGCCCTCCTTTGACCTCGAATTGGTCAACGAGGTGCTCGACCTCTATCTCCCCGTTGGTGAACCCCGCTCAGACATTGTCGATCTCACCGACGGGGAGATAGAGGGAAACTGAACCCTCAGCTTCCACCCTTCTCGGATGGGTCTCGCACGGGCGCGGGTGCGAGACTCATCCGAGCCCCTCGCGAGCGCCTACACGCAGTTGGTCACCTTGCGGTCAAGACTTCACCGACAGGCTCAACGCGTAGTCGCCAGCCTCATCGGTCCAGAGCTCGGTGAGTCGGAGTCCGGCAGCCGCCAATTCAACTTCGATACCCGGTCGCCGGAACTTGGCGCTGATCTCGGTGCGCATCATTTCACCCTCAGCGAAATGCACCGTGAGATCGAGCGCCTCGATCCGAACCTGTTGGTCCACAACACTGCGAAGATTGAGGTCCATCCACTCGTTTGTCGCATCGAAGAACGCGACGTGTTCGAATGAGTCCGGGTCGAAGTCGGCATCCAGCTCACGGTTGATGACGATCAAAACGTTCTTGTTGAACGCTGCCGTGATGCCATGAGGATCGTCATACGCGAGCTCCAGGCGGTCAACGTCTTTAATGAGATCGGTTCCGAGCAAGAACGAGTCGCCTGGCTTCATCCGCACTGCCAGGGACCGAAGGAACGCTGCCCTGGCTTCGGGTGCGAAGTTGCCGATCGTGCCACCCAGGAAGACCGCCAGCTGACGGCCGCCGGACGGGATTTGGGGCAGGTGATGCTCGAAATCGCCGACAACTGCATGGACGCGAACGCCGGGGTGCGACTCGGCAATAGTTGCCGCAGCGTGGCGCAACGTCGCCTCGCTGACATCGAATGGAATGAATGTCTTGAGCTGCCCGCTCGCGACGAACGCGTCGAGGAGGACTCGCGTCTTGTCCGACGTGCCTGACCCCAACTCGACAACCGTGTCGGCGCCGGACAGTTCGGCGATCTCGCTTGCCCGAGCCGCGAGGATCTGCCGCTCAGCCTCGGTCGGGTAGTACTCGACGAGGCGCGTGATCTGGTCAAACAAATCGCTGCCGGCATCGTCGTAGAACCACTTTGGCGGCAACTCCTTCGGTGTCGCCGTGAGCCCGCGCAACACATCGGCACGCAAGGAGCGTTCCATCCATTCCGGGTCGAGGTGCACATCGACCGTGCTCACGTCAGTGGCGTCACTGGCCGCTTGTGTGTTCGTCATTGCGCATCCTTTGCGAGGCGCAGACCGGAGAACATCCAGCGCGCGTGTGGGGGGAAGAAGTTCCGGTACGACACTCGGGCGTGGTCGGCGGGGGTCGCGCAGCAACCGCCGCGCAACACGATCTGGTTGATCATGAACTTGCCGTTGTATTCGCCCACGGCACCGGCGACGGTCTCGAAGCCTGGGTACGCCGTGTACGGGCTCTGCGTCCACTCCCACACATCGCCGAACAGCTGTTGCATGCCGCTGCCCGATGCTGGCATCGGGTGCAATGCGCCGCTTTCGACGAAGTTTCCAGCGACTGGGTTGCCTGCTGCTGCGTGCTCCCATTCAGCCTCGGTAGGCAAACGAGCGCCGGCCCAACGTGCATAGGCATCGGCCTCATACAACGAAACGTGGCAGACCGGCTCGGCCGGATCAACCGGGCGGACGCCGTCAAGCGTGAAGATATGCCAGTCCCGGTCGACCTGGAACCAGTAGGACGGCGCACCCCATTGCTCGTTGAGTACCTGATGCCAGCCGTCCGAAAGCCAATGCTTCGGCTGGTCGTAGCCGCCGTCGGCCATGAACTCAAGCCACTCGCCAGACGTGACCAGGCGATCTGCCAGCACGTACGGCTCCATCAATCTCGAGTGGCGCGGCGACTCGTTGTCGAACGCGAACGTGCCACCATCGTGGCCAATATCGACCTGACCGCCGGCGAAACTCGTCCAAGTCAGCGGGGCGGGCACGCCCCGGGCTGGGGCCGCGCGCTCTACATAGACAGGGTCGGTCGGGTTGATGGACAAGACGTGCTTGATGTCCATAAGCAGCAGTTCCTGATGTTGCTGCTCATGGTGAAGACCCAGCTCGACAAGGTTCAGGATCTCACTGTCGTCGTCGGACAGGTCAGCGAGAAACGCCCGCATCGACGCATCGACAGCGCGCCGATATTCGGTGACCTCATCGACCGATGGTCGCGAAATAAACCCGCGGTGCGGGCGCGGGTGCCGGGCCCCGACCGCCTCGTAGTAGGAGTTGAACAAGTAGCCGTAGACCGGATCGACGTCGGTGTAGCCGGCCACGTACTCCTTCAGCAGAAAGGTCTCGAAGAACCAGGTGATGTGAGCTCGATGCCACTTAGTCGGGCTGGCGTCGTCCATCGATTGGATGACCTGGTCCTCTGAACTGAGGGGCGCGGCGAGCATCTCGGTGAACGACCGAACGGTGTCATATGCGACGGCAAGGCTCGCAGCGCGCGTGCGCGTCTGCAGCATGTTGAATCTCCCAAGTTGTTCAATTGAAATCACCGCAACAGGCGGCCGTGTACAGAACCCGGCTTATCTGCGCTGCTATCTGCAGTGTGGCTAAGTCAAAGACGCAGCCACAAACATAACCGGTCGCCCCGTACTGACATTCCGCGGCCGTGAGAAAACGCTCCGACCAGCCGGTTTCCAGATGCAGACAGGAGTCAGGTGTCGCGCTCGGCCCGCTGGTCGCGATAGATGACAACCTCTTGGCGGAGGGGAACCAGAGTGCCGCTTCGCTGCCGCCTCTCGACGAGCTCAGCCTCGAGGGCATCGATGCGGGCCTCCAGCGCAAGCACTTTCTTCACGCCGGCCAGATTCAGCCCTTGGTTCGTGAGCTCCTGGATCTTCTGGAGGCGCTCGATGTCGGCATCGCTATAGCGGCGGCTGCCGCCACCGGTGCGTGCTGGGTCGACGAGTCCCTTGCGTTCATAGATGCGCAACGTCTGAGGATGGACGCCGGCGAGTTCGGCGGCCACCGAAATGATGTAGACGGCTCGATGTCGGCCTCGGAAGTCCATGTCCGCGCCTCCTTGTCCTACGAATCCTGCAAGTGCGATCGGGGGGATTCGCCCGATGCCTCGGAGAAGGCCTCGAGCGCCTTGCGCTGAGCCTTGTTGAGCTTCGCCGGAACAGCAACCTGGACGGTGACCAACAGGTCGCCGAGGCCCGGCGCGGTCTCGATCCCGTGGCCCTTCACCCGGAATTTACGCCCAGGCTGGGTGCCCGCTGGGAGCCGGAGCTTCACCGATTCCCCGCGGTACGTGGGGACCTTGATGTCAGAACCCAACACTGCCTCGTAGAACGTGACGGGCAGATCGAGCGTGAGGTGCTTGCCGTCGCGGCCGAAGATGGGGTGGTCAGTGACCAGCACGACGACGAATAGGTCACCTCGAGGGCCGCCATTGACGCCGGGGCCGCCCTTGTTCTTGAGCCGGATGCGTTGTCCGTCTTCGACGCCGGCCGGAATCCTCACCTTGATCGATCGGGTGCCGCCGTCGCGGCCGCCACTAATGGTCACCGATGTAGTGACCCCACTGAAGGACTCGTCGAACGACAACCGCAGCTGTGCCTCTTGGTCTCGACCTTGTTGTGGCCGCGGGCCGCGCGCACCGAAAGGGCTCGCGCCGCCCCCGCTGCCGAACATGCCGCCCAACAAATCACCGAGGTCACCCATGTCACTGCCGTCGAACGAAAATCCGCCGGGCCCACCGCCGCCAAAGGGCGCTCCTCCCATGGTGCTGGGTCCCATCTGGCGGGCTTCGTCGTACTGCCCACGAGTGTCGGCATCACCAACAACGTCATAGGCCGCCGAGACCTCTTTGAACTGATCCTCAGCCGCTGAATCGCCCGGATTGGCATCAGGGTGAAGTTCTCGTGCGAGCTTCCGGTACGCCTGCTGGATCTCCTTCTCCGAAGCCGAAGGCGAGACACCAAGGATGGCGTAATAGTCCTTGTCAAACCACTCTCGCTTCACATCCATTCGGTCTCCCTTCTCTTGGGTACCCAGCGAGTCGAAACCCGCTCCCTCTGTCCGTTGTGACTCTCGGTGTGCCTTCGCTTCGAGCCTTGGCGGGATTGACCTGCAGGGTCTCACTCGGCTCGCTCGACGGCACCGTGCCTATCCCAGCACCCTGACCATTGCGGGGCGCAGTACCCGACCGTTCCACACGTACCCCGTACGCATGACTTCGGTCACTGTTGGTTCGGGACCGTCGCCGGCCTCGTGCATGACGGCCTCGTGGCGTTCAGGATCAAAGGCCTCGCCTGCATCGGTGAGGACCTCGAGCCCCTCCTTGCCCAGGGTTTCGATCAGGGCCAAACGGATGGGCACGACGTCGGACGCACCTTGAAGCAACGCCGCGTCGCAAGCATCTAGGACGGGCAGAATCTTCCCGGCCAGCCCACTCGCAGCGTGTGCAATCGTGTCCGTGTGACGCTTGGTGGCCTGACGACGGAAGTTGGAGAACTCCGCCTGTATCCGTTGCAGATCGGCAAGGTGACTATCGCGTTCGGACGTGACGGTCTCGAGCGTGGCGACCAGGGCCTCCACGTCGACGGGCCCGTCGGCCGCCAAGGGCGGTTGTTCAGCCGCGGCTGGCTGGGCACTCGGCCCAGCCGGCGCGGGTACCGAAGCATCGGCACCACCCCCAGGAATGTCAGTTGCGTCGCTCACGCTTGGTCGCCGTCGTCAGCGTCAGCCTCGTCCTCTTCGACGATCTCGGCGTCGACAATCTCGTCATCGTCATCGTCCGAAGAGCCATCTTCTGCGGCGGCCTCCTGTGCGGCAGCCTCATACATGCGCTGGGCATAACCCTGACTCGAAGTCATAAGCTCCTCGGTCGCGTTCTTGAGGCCTTCGAGGTCGTCGCCGCTGAGCGACTCCTTCAGGGCAGCAAGCTTCTCTTCGACGTCGTTCTTTTCGTCATCGGTAAGTTGATCGCCGTAATCGCGGAGCTGCTTCTCTGTCTGGTACACGAGGGTGTCGGCGGTGTTGCGAATCTCCGCTTCTTCCTTGCGAATCTTGTCCTCGGCTGCGTGAGCCTCGGCGTCTTTCACCATCTGATTGATCTTGTCCTTGTCGAGCGAGGACTGCCCGGTGATGGTGATGGACTGCTCCTTGCTGGTAGCCCGGTCCTTGGCTGACACGTGCACGATCCCGTTGGCATCGATGTCGAACGTGACCTCGATCTGGGGCACGCCACGGGGTGCGGGGGGTAGGTCGACCAATTGGAACTTGCCCAGGGTCTTGTTGAACTGCGACATCTCTCGCTCGCCTTGGAGCACATGAATCTCAACCGAAGGCTGGCTGTCTTCGGCCGTCGTGAAGACCTCGGTCCGGCGTGTCGGAATGGTGGTGTTGCGCTCGATGAGCTTGGTCATCACGCCACCCTTGGTCTCGATGCCGAGCGACAGCGGTGTCACGTCGAGGAGGAGGATGTCTTTGACCTCGCCCTTGAGCACGCCGGCCTGGATGGCTGCGCCGACCGCTACGACTTCGTCAGGGTTCACGCTCTTGTTGGGCTCGGTGCCGGTGATGCCCTCGACCAAGTCCGAGACTGCCGGCATGCGCGTGGAACCGCCGACCATGATCACGTGGTCGAGGTCACCTGTGGTGAGGCCAGCGTCCTTGATGGCCTGCTCGAACGGCTTCTTGCAGCGCTCGAGGAGATCTTGGGTGAGCTCTTGGAACTTGGCGCGTGCGAGGGGGTAGTCCAAGTGCAAGGGGCCAGAGTCGGTCGCCGTGATGAAGGGCAAGTTGATCTGGGTGGTTTGGGCCGATGACAGCTCGACCTTGGCCTTCTCGGCTGCTTCCTTCAGGCGCTGCATGGCCATGTTGTCCTGGCCCAGGTCGACGCCGTGGTCGCCCTTGAACGAGGAGACGAGCCATTCGATGACACGCTCGTCCCAGTCGTCGCCGCCGAGTTCGGTGTCGCCGCTGGTGGACTTGACCTCGAACACGCCATCGCCGATCTCAAGAACCGACACATCGAAGGTGCCGCCACCGAGGTCGAACACCAAGATGGTCTGATCCTCGTCGCCGTCCTTGTCGAGGCCGTAGGCCAGCGCAGCGGCGGTGGGCTCGTTGATAATCCGAAGGACCTCAAGACCGGCGACCTTGCCGGCCTCTTGGGTCGCGGTGCGCTGCGCGTCGTCGAAGTATGCCGGGACCGTGATGACGGCCTCGGTGACGGTGTCACCGAGGTAGGACTCGGCGTCTCGCTTGAGCTTCTGGAGCGTGCGGGCCGAGATCTCCTGAGAGTTGTAGGCCTTGCCGTCGATGTCGATGCTCCAAGCGCTGCCCATGTCGCGCTTCACGGAGCGAATGGTGCGGTCGGGGTTAGTGATGGCTTGCCGCTTTGCCACCTCACCGACGAGGACTTCTCCGTTCTTCGCGAACGCGACCACCGAAGGGGTGGTGCGGCTGCCTTCTGCGTTGGCGATGACGGTGGGTTCTCCACCTTCGAGGACCGAGACCACCGAGTTGGTGGTTCCGAGGTCGATGCCGACGGCCTTAGCCATGTGAGGTTCTCCTGTTTCGCGCGGCGTTGCGCGCTCGCTGAATGAATAGTGATGCAGCGTGTCCGGGGGGATGAACTGCGGGTGAGTCAACCGCAGGGTATTGCCCCCCATTCCCGTATCCCATACTTTCTTCCTAGATCGCCATCCGAAAACTTAAGCGTGATGTTGTTATGGTTTCAAACCCTGCCCAGCGGACGCGAAACTGCGATGCCGGTGCACGCCCTGGCGCACCAACACCGCAGTTCGGAAAGTCTGAAACGGGGCCGGAACGGGGCATCGACGCCCCCATTTCGGCGAAAAGACCCTCGATCAGCCGTATTTCACTTCTTGGGCATAGCCCGACGAACCATGTTCGTGAACATCGAGGCCCTCAAGCTCTTCTTGTTCCGAGACACGGAGCAAGCCCACGGACTTGAGCCCAGCGAACAAGATCCCGGTTGTCGACAGAACCCACACGGCCACGATCACGACACCAATGGCTTGCACCGCCAACTGCTCGATGCCGCCGCCGTAGAACAGGCCGGCATCCTCGCGGCCCAAGAAGGCATCGTCATAGCGAGCAAAGAGCCCTACGGCCAGAGTGCCCCAGACGCCCACGATGCCGTGGACCGAGATCGCACCGACAGGGTCATCGATCCGAATTCGGTCAAAGGCCAGCACGCTGAAAACCACGAGCACTCCGCCAATCGCGCCGGTAACAACGGCACCGACCGGCGTGAGCGCCGCCGTGCCGGCAGTGATAGCGACCAGGCCCGCAAGAATTCCGTTCGCTGCGATTGCCACATCGAGGACCTTGCTCTTGATCCAAATCGTTGCACCAGCGGCCACCCCACCCGCAGCAGCGGCCAACATTGTCGTCATGCCCGCTCGCACTGCCGTGCTGTCCGCAGCGAGCTCGGACCCGGGGTTGAACCCGAACCAGCCGAACCACAAGATGAAGACGCCGATGACGGTGAACGCAATGTTGTGCCCGGGGATTGCTCGAGGCTTCCCGTCCGAGCCGTATTTACCAATCCGAGGCCCGAGGAAATAGGCGCCCATCAGGGCCGCCCAACCGCCGGCCGAGTGGACGATGGTTGATCCCGCGAAGTCGCTGAACTTGGCACCGCTGATATCAAGATCGGCCAGCACGCCCTCGCCACTCCAGAACGAATGGACAACAACCGGGTAGATGAAGCCGGTCATGACCGCCGCGAAAATCAAGTAACCGGCGATCTTGGTCCGCTCGGCCATGGCGCCCGACGCAATGGTCACCGCAGTCGCGGCGAACATCACCTGGAAGAAGAATGGGGTGTAGCCGCTGTAAAGACCATCAAAGCTGCCATCGCCGAACCCGTTCAAGAAGAAGGAGTCGGTTCCGATGAAGCTGCCAGAATCGCTCCCGAACGCGATGCCGTACCCGATGGCCCAGAACATGAGCCCTCCCACACACATGTCGGCCATGTTCTTGGCCATGATGTTGCTGACGTTCTTCGCCCGCGTGAGGCCGGCCTCGACCAGGCCGAACCCAGCCTGCATCAAGAAGACCAAGATGCCGGCAATGAACACCCAGATGTTGTCGAGAACTGCCTGCACCACCTCAGCTTCGGAGGCTTCCTGGGCCACGGCCGGGCTGGCGCCTAGCACCACAACAACTAATACGCCCACCATCATGGCGATCCATTTGCGTCTCATGTGTCTCCTCCTGATCAACCCTCATGCACGAAACGCAGTCGGGTCGCTGTCGAAGACGAAAGGTATGGACGCTGCGTTTCGGACCTGTTCCCAAACGATGAACGGCTGCGCACGGCTTCCTTTCGGCTACCTGTCGCCGCGACACCCAGCGACCCGTTCCGTCAGGGTGGTGAGCCTCCCGATGCCGGTCGCCAAAGCACCGCCAGGGCGCTCGACGAGCTCGACCACCTCAAGGTCAATCTGACCTTCACTCGGCTGCTCGACACCCCCGTCGGCTGAGGCGCAACAACAGCGCCGTGGCCGGAACTGGCGTCAGGCCGTCCACTCGAGGAGATAGCCACGCGAGCGCACGGTGCGAATAACGAGGCCGATGCAGTCGATGCGACGACGCAAACGAAGGATCCGGACATCCAACACGTTGCGCTCTTCGACACCCTCGGGCCACGCAGCACGTGACAACTCGTCGCGGCTCACCACCGCCCCAAAGCGATCGATCAAGACCTGGGTCAGGTTGGCCTCGACGGGCGGCACGGCAACCCATGCCCGGCCCACGCGCACCAACCCGTCGGCATCGATCGTGGGGCGATCACGATCAAAAGAGCCAGCCGCTCGGCGCCGAAGCACCTCGAGACGAACCGAGCGATCGATGTCCGACGCCGGCACCCGAATCCAGTCCTCAAGTAGACCGTCGACCACCGGCGGCAACTGCGCCCCCCCGATCACAAGCAGGCGCGGGATGCCCGCTTCAGCCAGCATCTGACGGCGCCCTTCTTCTGCGGGCCAACTCAACGCTACGACCTCCATGGTCTTGCAAGGTAGAGAAAGCGCGTTTCGCCTTTGTTTCTGCGATGTGAACTCGAAGATCTTGCCCGACAACTCACCCTGGAGCCCTACTGCGAACTACCGTTGCCGCAGCTATGGACGAGACCACTGACACCAAACGCATCCGCCCACAGCACTGGGTCCTCGGACTCGGCGTGGCGGTTGCTCTTTTCACCGCACTGTCCGGCATTGCTGCGGCCGTTTTCGACCAGCAGAGTGACAGCGAAATCCACCGCCAGGTTTTCGAGAACATCCCCGGCGAGATCAAGGTCGTCTTCTACTCCTTGTTGCCAATGATCATCATTTGGGGCGCATGGGAGTTCTCGAAGCGGGTGAAGAACTGGGGCCGAGGCGCACCTGACAACCGCTCCACGACCACCAAGAACATCGAACGCCGCGCGAAGGACCTTCGCGCCGGGCTCTACATGAAAACGCTGATGCGCGAGCCGGGCGCCGGTCTCATGCACTCGATGATCTACTTCAGCTTCATCATCTTGCTGGGCGTCACCACCACCCTCGAAGTCGACCACCAGCTGCCCGAGAGCCTCAAGTTCCTGCACGGCGGCGTGTACAAGGGGTACGCAGCCATCGGCGATATCGCCGGCGCCATCTTGTTGGTCGGCACCTCGTGGGCGATCCTGCGTCGCTACGGACCGCGCCGATTCCGGCCGTACCGCATCCGCATCAAGTCCAAGCCCGAACACATGATGATCCTCGGCACGTTCTTCGCCATCGCCGTCACCGGCTTCGGTGCGGAGGCCTTCCGCATTGCACTCGAGGGCGAACCGTCCTACGAGCAGTGGTCGGTCGTGGGCTATTCATTGGCCAAGGCGGTCGACGGTCTCGGCAACCTGAGCGGGTGGCATCAGGGCTGGTGGTATGCGCACGTGATCAGCTTCATCGCATTCTTGATCCTGCTCCCCACCACAATGTTGCGACACATCTTCACCTCGCCGCTCAACATGTATCTCAAGGACCGCGAACGTCCCAAGGGCGCGATGAAGGCCATGCCCAACCTCATGGAGACCGAGTTGGAGAGCTTCGGTGCATCCACGGTTGAGGACTTCACGTGGAAGCAACTGCTCGACACCGACGCCTGCACCATGTGCGGCCGCTGCACCTCGGTCTGCCCCGCACATGCCACCGGCAAGCCACTTGACCCCCGCGAGATCGTGCTCAAGACCGGCGAGGTCATGGCCGCCACCGGCGACCCCGTTGTTAGTCCGCCCATAGGCGTGGACGCCGAGATCACCGTGCCGGCCAACTGGATGTTCGATCGCATCAGCAACGACGAGCTCTGGAGCTGCACCACCTGTCGCGCGTGCGACGAGATCTGCCCCGTCAACATCGAGATCCTCGACAAGATCCTCGACATGCGCCGCTACAAGTCGCTCATGGAATCCGACTTCCCGTCCGAGCTCGGCAACGCTTACCGCGCCATGGAGAATTCGGGCAACCCTTGGGGCATCTCCCAGAGCGAGCGCGGCGATTGGGCGAACGACATCGAGGGCATCGAAATCCTCGATGGAGGCGACCCCCTCACATCCGAGTACCTCTACTGGGTCGGCTGCGCCGGATCGTTCGACGACAAGAACAAGAAGGTCACTCAAGCAATGGCCAATCTGTTGCAGCGAGCCGGCATTGAGGTTTCGATCCTGGGCCCGGCCGAGAACTGCACCGGCGATCCAGCCCGACGCTCCGGCAACGAGTACATCTTCCAGATGCTCGCGACACAGAACATCGAGACCCTCGATGGCATGGGCGTGAAGAAGATCATCACCCAGTGCCCCCACTGCTTCAACACGCTGGCCAACGAGTACCCGCAGCTCGGCGGCAACTACGAAGTTATTCACCACAGCCAGCTGCTCGAGATTCTCATCGAGAGCGGCGACCTCGACATGTCCGCTGCGACGCTTACCGAACGCATCGTCTACCACGACTCGTGTTACCTCGGTCGCCACAACGATGTGTACCTGGCACCACGCAAGGTCATCGGCTCGCTGGCCGGCGTTGAGATCGTCGAAGCACCACGCAACGGGACGAAGGGCATGTGCTGTGGCGCCGGCGGCGCACGCATGTGGATGGAAGAAGACATCGGCCCCAAGGTCAACGATGTCCGTGCCCAAGAATTGCTCGACACCGGCGCCAGCCGCGTCGCGACTGCCTGCCCGTTCTGCTACATCATGATGGACGACGGCGTGAAGGCCGCGGGCAAGGAAGATAACGAGGTCCGCGTCGCGGATATCTCGATGCACCTCCTCGAAGCGATCGAAGAGGGCGAGCGCCTGGCCGCCGAAGAACGCTCGCTCGACATCTCCGACCCCCTGCGCGTGCGCACCGAAACCGTGCCTGCCGATGTCGTGGCCGGCGAATCGATGTCGAACTTCATGCAAACGCGCCCCGCCACGGCAGTTATTGATGCTCCGGCCGAGGCGACCAGCACACTGGCTCCAGCTCAAGACACGACCGTTGTCTCCGAGCCCGAGCCCGAGACGGAGCCCGAGCCAGAGGCCGAGGCCGAGGCCGAGGCCGAAGAGCCCTTTGGGCCGGGATCACACCCAGCCCTACCCGACAACGGCACTCCCGACGGCTTCACCATCAAGGGCAACGACGACTCGATGCTTTATCACCGCCCCGACAGTCGCAGCTACGGCGCAACAGTTGCCGAGGTCTGGTTCGACACTGCCGCCAGCGCCGAGGCGGCCGGGTTCACTTTGGCAAACACCCACCCCAAGCCTGCCTCGGAAACAGATGTACTTGTCGAGGCCACGCCCGAACCGGCAACTCCTCCCGAAGAGTCGCCGGCTGCGATGAACCAGGCGGAGGCTGCAGAGGCCACCGCGGCGAAAGAAGCGGCCGCCGCCGCTCCACCTCCTCGTGGTGACAATCTCGCCAGCATCCGGGGCGTCGACCCCTATACGGCCCAACGCCTCAAAGAGCGGGGTATCACAACCTTCGCTGAAGTCGCAGCGCTGACCGACGATGAGGTCGCCAGCATTGAGAGTGACTTCGGCCTCCCCGGAAACTTCGGCCGCTTCAGCTGGCGCTACCAAGCCGCCCAACTCGCGGCCGAGTAGGCCTCTTCGCGGCTTTACTCACGACGCTGCCGGCTCAACCCGCTGTTCTCAACCCGGCATCGCCGCATGCGTTGAGGTATCAACGCCCGGGTGTTGCGGAGCCATCGACCAAGCTTGGCGACCTATCGTTATTGGTTGTGGCTACAGCCCGCCGTCGCGTGCAGACGCAGCGCGATTCTGACCCACGTGGTACTGAGATGAGGCAGCGTTTCGCTCGAGCGACCCTCGCTGTCTGCCTCGCTGCGACCTTCCTGGTCCTCGACCAGGCCCCGGCACACGCCTGTTCGTGCGCATCGGTCGACCCAGCAGCGGCGCTCGCAGACTCCGACGGTGCGTTCGTCGGGGTTACCGACGCAGTGGCCGACGAGTCTCATCCGGGCGATCCTGTCGTGTGGGCGTTCACCGCCACCGACTGGATCAAGGGCCGACTCGATCCGGGGCGAGTCGCCGTCGATGCGCCACGCGACAGTGACTCATGCGGGTTCAGCGACCAGACCACTGGAGAAATCGGCGTGTTGGTTCGCGTTCACCGTGGGCGCCTCACCAGCGGGCTCTGCGATGTCACGACAGCCGACACCATGCGCTCGCTTACCGGCGACAATGCCGCGATGGGCGAGGTCGCGGCGTTGGACGGCTTCCCGCTCGCCAGTCCACCGGTTGAGATCGTCGCTGCCGCGCCCGAGGTTGCCGCGGCCACCCCCGCCGAACGGAGCTGGCTTAGGTGGTTGAGTGGGTTCGTAGCCGTCGGCGTTGTCCTTGCCATCTCAGCAATAACCGTCGCCCTCATCCGTCGACGGCTCTAGGAACTCCGTCGTTAAGTAGCAGCCCTGAATTCCGCGCCAGGGCTGCCGCCTGAGCCATCTGGCCTACCAGGCACTTTGCCCTCCCCAGTGCCACAGGAGTAGTTTCGCGACGTCGGCACCAACGAGCGTTGGTGCATCTATTCGGATCCGGGCGGATGATGAAAAGCACAAAGGTACGCTTCGTGACACTCGTGATCTGCGCCTGCGTCGTCGCGTCCTTCCTCTCGGTGCCCAGCTCGGTTGCACAGAGCGGACCCATCGATGCCCAGACCGGGGGCGACGAAGCGCTGCGCCATCTCGATGCACAACGCTCGATGTTCGGACTGACACTCCCAGATATATCCGGGCTCCGTGTCAGCGATGTCGTCCAGGTCGCCGGCGGCGCTGGCTACGCAGTCCACATCCAACAGAGCGTTTCGGGGATCGATATTCGGGGAGCGACGATCGTGGTCGTCGTCGACGACCAAGGCCGGCTCATCGATGTCGATAGTCGCGCCGTCGCCGGCGCAGCCAAGCGGGCCCCTCGCTCCAGCCCGACACGACGGCCGGAGAAGCCGCAGACGCGGCGGCCCAGTCGGTCGGGCTACATCCCAACTCACGATTCCGCACTCGGCGTATCGGGGTGGGCCGCGATCGGCCCCGAACCCTCGACGGTGGAGGCATCGCAGATTCCGGCATCCCCGCTCGCCTCGTCCCCGAACAAGGAGGCGACGGATCCATCAAGCTCGCATGGGAGCTCATCATCGACGCCAGCGACAGTGACGACGTCTGGCAGATCCACATCGATGCGCAAGACGCCACCGAAATCGACGTCGAGAACCTCACTTCCGCTAACTCCTACACCGTGTTCGAACAGCCTGCCGAGGCGCCGACCTTCGGCAACAGAAGTGTGGCCACCGAGCCCGCCGACCCGTTGGCATCGCCCTTCGGATGGCATGACACCGACGGCGTTTCCGGGGACGAGTTCACCACCACCGAGGGCAACAACGTGTCGGCATGCGCCGACGTGAACTTCGATCAAGTTCCCGACGCCGGCCGACCCGACGGCGGCCCGACTTTGGTGTTCGACTCAGACATCGACCTCGCGAATGAACCAATCGACAGCCAGGAAGCGGCGATCACCAACCTCTTCTACTGGTCCAACGTGATGCACGACGTGCTCTACGCATACGGGTTCGATGAAGCATCCAGAAACTTCCAGACAAACAACTACGGCAACGGCGGGCGAGGCGGCGACGCGGTTCAGGCCGAAGCGCAGGACGGGTCCACCACCAGCAACGCAAACTTCTTCACACCGGCCGACGGCTCGCCAAGAGGTAGCCGGCGCCGGGGGCCGGACGGATGGATCCCAGTCCACCATCGCCGCCAAGCGCGTTGTCGAGCAGTGAATGCACACCAACCATGGGCACGAGCCATGGGCACGAGCAACGCACCGAACACCAACGCCATCCAAGCCGGACGCGACAGCTGACCGAATACCGAGCTTGCGTCGTCCTGCCGACGGCGTGCGATCGCCAGCCCGACCATGACAGCCAGCACAGCCGGCACAACCGTCAACGCTCCATCGCGAAACCAGTGCACAATCGCATTACCATCGTGTGCTTCATGGGATCGCAGCACTGACGTATGTAGCCACTGTTGCCAGGCCACTACTGCGAACGCCATTGCTAACGCAGGCGCAGCCACGTTGCGAGCGCGCGCAGCGCGGAGGAAGTCGGGCACGGTTTTTCCTGTCGTTGGGTGACGACGAAGAAACACTTCTCCGCCCGCCGAGTAATTCGGTTCGAAAGTTCGACCCGAGATCTCATCTGCTAACCCATCGACAACACCGGGATCACCCGGTTGTATGCCTGCCCTGACATCAGGCTGCCAGCCCGGCCGAGCGGTGTCAATCTGTAGCGTTGGCGTGGTCGCCTTGCTACGAGCAGTCTCTTTCGGCGGGGTCGCGTCGACCTTTGCGGATGGCTACGGTCACGATCGCGGCTGCAATCAACCCTGCCGAGATCACAAGGGTCAGCGCCGGCGAGTCCACAAGCCCCCGCACGGCATCGTCACCCCAAATCGACGTTGCAACCGTCGTGGGCGCCAGACCAATGAGAGTCCCCAGACCAAAGGCCGGAACAGACACGCGACTCACGCCCAGTAGCCAGTCCGCGACCGGCGCGTAGCCGGTGAGAAGCCGCAAAGCCACCGTGGCAACGAGGCCGTGCTCGGCCAGCCGTTGCTCCCACGGCTGCAGCCTTGCGGGTAGCCGTCGTCGGACCCAGGCCTGGCCCAGCCAGCGAGCCAGAACGAATCCAATCGTGCTGGCGACCATACCCCCCGACAGGCTGTAGATCGCTACCTCCCACCACGACCAGACGAAGGTCGCCGGGATGATGAGTACCGCTCCTGGAAGGCTCAGCGGTTGGAGCGCCACGAAGGCCAGGATGAACAGGATTGGTCCCCACGGGCCTGAATCGGTAAGGAACTCCTGGACCCGGTCTTGGTCGCGAAGCAGGTCGAACCCGCCAGCGGCGAGCGTAAGAATGACAGCGATCACGATGGCAACGACGACAGCAAGCTTGACCGCTGTCGAGCGGCTCATCGGATCTGAATCAATCGAAGTTCTCCCAGTATCGGCTGGGACGAGGCCCGACCTGGTGCTGATACTTGGATCCGATCGCCGCCGACCCATATGGGTTGTCGGCTTCGGTCGTCATCTGTTGGAAGCTGATTTGGCCGATCTTCATTCCCGCGTAGAGCGTGATGGGCAAGTTGGCGACATTGCTCAGCTCCAACGTGAGCTGGCCGTCCCAGCCAGCGTCGACAAACCCGGCAGTGGAGTGAATAAGCAACCCCAGGCGGCCCAAACTGCTCTTTCCTTCCAAGCGCGCCACTAGATCGATCGGGACGCTGATGCGTTCGAGTGTCGAGCCAAGAACGAACTCGCCGGGATGCAGAATAAAGGGCTGTTCATCATCGATTTCGACCAACTCGGTGAGCTCTTCGAGGTTCTCTCGTACGTCGATCAAGCCCAAGGTGTGATTGCGGAACACCCGGAAATGCCGGTCGATTCGCAGATCCACCGAGCTTGGCTGGACGGCATTGTCACCCATAGGTTCAATGACGATGCGGCCCGCCTCGATCTGCTCTTTGATGGTGCGGTCGGAGAGGATCACGGGCGGCACACTACCGCCCGGCGGGCGGGTCGTGTTCATGCGTGCGGATTCGTCGTTCGCCGGTCCCATCGCGCGCCGGTGCCTGGCACCAGCGCGCGATGGGCGGTCACCGCACACAGCGCCCAGGACGTCCGCTCCGCCGTGACATAGAGTGCGGGCCGACGCCCATGACCAGGAGGTTTCGCCGTGATGGAGCCCAACGAGGTGTATTCAACCCTCATCTCTCATCGTGCCCAGGCCACACCCGATGCCGTGTTCGCCGAGGAGATCAATGGTCGCAGCGCGACCTATGCCGATCTCGACGCGCGCGGCCGACAGTGGGCGGGGCTGCTTCAGTCGCTTGGCATAGGCCCCGGTGATCGAGTCCTGACCATGTTGCCGACCGGCCTCCACACCTTCGAGGTATGGGCCGGCTGCGCGTCACTTCGGGCCATGGAAGTACCGATCAACATCCAATACCTCGGCGAGCTTCTCGAGTATCAGATCAACGACGCGCAGGCATCGGTGATCATCATTGCCGAGAGGTGGTTGCCACGCTTGCAGGACATTGCCGCCCGCTGTGCACACCTGGAGACCGTCATCATTCATGGCGCAGACGCGCCCGAGCCCGACCTCCCGTTCCAGGTGCTGGGGGCCGACGCAGCGTTGGCTGACGCTCCCGATCCCGGCCACCTCGAGCCTCCCCAGCCTCACGACATCGCGGCGATTGTCTACACGTCAGGCACCACCGGCCCATCCAAGGGGGTGTTGGTTCCTTGGGCGCAGCTTCACTCGACAGCGGTGGGAGCCGGCTCACCCGAAGAGCTGGACAAGGACGAAGTCCTGTATCTGCCATTTCCCAGTTATCACATAAGCGCTCGATCCCCGGCATACCAGATGCTGCTGTGCGGCGGCAGGGTGGTGATCAAGGAGACGTTCGCCACCGATGAGTTCTGGCCCGACATCCGCGCGTACGGCTGCACCTTCGCAATCTTGATCTTCACG
>Ga0302127_10000031_pt1 | contig 61322 bp, 52 predicted proteins | sample CB4_SCM_MG_FD_204452 | JGI IMG/M metagenome (GOLD analysis project Ga0302127, IMG submission 204452) | Marine microbial communities from Western Arctic Ocean, Canada - CB4_SCM | ecosystem: Environmental > Aquatic > Marine > Oceanic | place: Canada: Western Arctic Ocean | collected 2017-09-24
CACCGAATTTGCTTCCGTCTTCAGCAAGCATGCCGACAGCTGCGCTGCCAATGGCTGCTTGGGATACGCCAGCACCAAGGCCGGCGAGTCCCAAAGCGATACCTGCGCCAATGGCTGAATAGCCATCACCGTCGGATGTACCGGTTGTTTCTGCTGCTGCGACACCTTGAGCAACCATGGTTATGGCTGCTAAAAGGATCAATGTTCTTAGGCTCATTTTTAGGGTATTTACGTTCATATTTACTACCTCCGTTTTTTTGTCCATTGGACTATGATTTACTCTCCACGTATGTATTCTCCACATGGAGATTGCGGCCACCGAGCGGTGCAAAAGCACGGCCGGACCCGTCGTAGAACTTGCCCATCCATTCCACAAAGTGGAGACGGGCAGCGTGAATAGCAGGGGAAAGGATTCCCAAAGCGATGGCAAAGAATTGGATGCCGAGGAACAAGACCAAGCAAAGTAGTGCAGTGAGGTAACCCACCGCTCCACCATTAGTTAATGCGTCCAGCATTGGCTCGAAACCCATGGTGATGGACACTTCTGCAATCTTAACGCCAGCAACACCAACGGCCATGATTCGCAAGTAAGAGAGCGTATTTGCCAGAATACCGAACGTTTCGATTGGACCCAAAATAAGGCCGCCAACCCATCCGAATTTCTCAAAGATTGCCAATCCAACAATGAAACTGGCAATTCCAACGATTAAGAGGATGCTCCAGATTTGTAACTCAAACAACTCATTGTATCCAGATACCATGTTTCGGCATTGCATGAAACCGCCGATAAGAATGAGGATACAAGAGCCTTTTTCGAAATAGGCCGCTGCTGCACCATGTGCTTTGTAGACATTGATAAGTCCAAGTATGAATCCGATAAAGATGTGAATTGTGCCAAGGTAAATTGATAGAACAACGTATTCTTGTAATCCGTGACCTTCAGATGCACGGTGGAATGGCATGTGAAGTCCTCCGAGGTTCAAGAGTTCTGCAACTGCTTGAGGGACATGGAGATTTGCATAGGTCCATTCATAGAATCCAGTGAACGGTGAACTACTGCCCATTTGCCCAGTATGGTCCCATATAAAGCCAAAGCCTTCAGCGAAAATAACTCCCCAAATGATACACCAAACGCCCATCCAGCGCAAGATTGTGATTCCATTTTGTACCAGTGGGTTAACAGCAAATGCTTTGCTTCCAAGCCATCCTGCCAAAAGGAGAATAATAATTCCATAGCCCCAGTCACCCAAGATCATTCCATAGATGAAAGGGAAAGTCATCATCATGAGCATGGTTGGGTCAAATGTCCCGTATTTAGGGCGCCCGATCAAATCAACCATCAGTTCAAATGGTTCTGAAGTCGAACCGTTGGTGTATTGAATCGGAGGTTCAACTTCATAATGGGCATCGTCATGAGTCGGAGTGTTTCGAATTCGAGTAAGAGTGATGTCTAATTCGGGCAAGTTAATCTTTCCATCACCATCAAGGTCGACTGCTGAAACGAGCTTACCCATTTCCCATGGAGGGAGATTAGCGATTTCAGCATTCTTTAGAGCATTTTGGAATTCATAGCCGTCGATGAGGCCGGAATCATCCAAATCAATTGCTTTGAAAAATTGGAAAATTGTTTGATCCGAGTTTTGAAGATAAGATGAGAGCATGGTGAGTTCTATTGGAACTTCAATTGCGTGGTTATCATCCTCTTCATGGTGGTGATGGCCACCGACATAGGCTTCAACACCAACGTGAGAAGCTACTTTCGACAAGGTCTTACTTACCATCTCTGCTTTATCTGCGGGAACCCATCCATCCAAAGCAAAAGCTTGGTTACTTACTGCGACCAATGTTGGTGCTGTATGGATGGCCACTTCACGAACGAGATATTCTTCAACTGCCACAAGTTTGGCCCCGTTGCGGAAAACCCAAGCATCTAGTGCATCTTGAACATCGACGATTTTTGATTCCAAACGGCTGATTTCTTCGAGGAGAGCGCTTGCTTTTCCAGCCGGAGAACCTTCTCCAGCAGGAATTTGAACCGCCTTTGCGCCGAGTTCTGCCATACCAATTTGCACATCAGCCGATTGCGAAGAACGGCAAGCGATGGCAATTAATCCACCAGCGGCATGTATTTCGATTTCAGAAACGATATCAGAAAAAACATCGTTTGCTTTTAATGCGCGACTTGTTTCTCCAACAAATACATCAATTCCTTCAAATCCACCCATTAACTCAAGAGGCAAATCCAAAGGAGCTAAGCGATTCAATACTTGATGTTGCTCTTTTGAAGTTGCAATACTTGCTTCTGCTTCACGGAGAGAATCGATGTATTCGAGGGCCGCGGTAGTTTTGTCTTCAAAGGAAGCAAGCATTTTGACAACATCTTCACGGGAAAATGCTCCATCGGTGTTGAAAGCGTCTACCGCAGATGAAACCGCTTGCACCTTGACCAGCAGAGCGCTGATTGAATTTGCATCTTCGGAATCCATCGACTTACCGACGCCGATTCCATCTTCGAAGCGACCGTATTCTTCGATGTGAATGCAAGATAAATCTGTGCAAATACGTAGAATCTCTGCCATTTTATCAATCGGAGCGGCTACTGTAAGACGGGACATCTCAGAGGTAGCAAACATGAAACAGCCTCATTGTGATGTAGTGGAAGCAAGAAGATTCTTGACTGCCTTTTCTTTACGACTAGATGCTGAAGATTCGATTTTCTCAACAACTGAAATGCCTTCCTTTTGTACTTTAGCGGCCTCTTTGCCGGCTTTGGAACGGGCCGCATCGAGTGTTGTTTGGGTTTCATTCACAGATTCTTCTGTAGCATCAGTGACAATTACTACTGCTTCTCGCCGTGCATCTGCAGTGATTTTATTCGACTCAGTTTGAGCGGAAGAAAGGGTCTTTTCAGCAGACTGCTCTGCCTCTTTGATTTTTCTAAGGACGTCTTTCATACCCATGTAAACCACCTGCAAAGTCGCTGAATCGAAAGGGGTTTATGAGGGTAATGGACAAAAAGAATGGAGTTCTTCGTCGCAATGGGCGTTTCACTCTTGTTTTGGTTTGGTTGCTCGGAACCTACTTGACATCAAAAAAGGCCATAAAAGACGCCCTTGAACATCGTCGAATCCGACTTCTTTCATCATAGCACGGTAGTAACCATTTGTGCCGTATTGCGTGTAAGTCTTAGCAAGACCTTTCCAAGGATGGTTCTTCTCTTTGGTCACATATCGAGCAATCCATTGAACGACGGTTGCCATCCATATTCGCCCACCAAGTCCATGGAGCCAATTTGCTTTGCCAGCATCGCAAATTACGAGACGCCCGCCTGGTCTGAGGACACGGAAAATTTCACTCAATCCTTTTTTCTTGTCTTGGAAATCCCGAAATGAAAACAAACAGAATACCATGTCGAACGTGTCATCCTCACAGGGCATCGATTCAGCAATAGCTTCGATATAATGCGCTGGTTTCTCACCACGAGAAGCTCGGGCGGCATCAACACGCTTTTTCGCCACTTTCAGCATCTCTGACGAAGGGTCAAGACATGTTACATTCAACCCGATGAGATCCTCCGCGAATGAACCTGGCCCGCAACCTACTTCGAGGACATCCATTCCCGCAGTTGCATGATTCCGAACATTTCTTCGCCAACGCTTGTCTTGGCCAAACGTCATCAAACGGTTGACACGGTCATAGTTTGGAATCGTCTCTTCAAGTTGTTCTTCCAGTTTCTCCCAAGCATCGATATCGATGCCAGAAGGGTCGAAACCGCCAGTTCCTGCTCGGTCGCCCATGATGGTTCGGTACACCCGACCTCTTTGGATATGCCGCCACAGAGGCACCATGGATTGTACCGAGTTCAAATTCGGCCAATACTGTGCTTCAAGCGATACGTTCAACTGTTTCTGGAGTGATTCCTTCTTCAGGAGTCACACGGAATACGAGAATTTTCAAATTCTCAGGAGCATTTCTAAACTTTGAAACAATCATTGAAGTTTCAAAATCTGTACCGATTGTTCGAACTTGGAACGAAAGGACCATGTCGGCGATTGAAGACAATTCTTGTTTCACAAGTGGGTCAAGACCGGTAGTTGAAACCGAAATGAGTAACAACCCTCGATTCAATTGAGCATGCGCTTGGAGCATACGCACCATTGCAACAACACGTGATGGATCTTCCCGTTGTAAAAAGAAATCTAGACTGTCAACAACTGCTCTGAAATAAGGGCCTAAAGCCATAATTTCATTGGTTACTTCGGTCAAATAATCTTGGGTATTATCTTCGACAAATCGTGTTTGTGCGAGTCGACGAATATCGTCGAGTCGGAATCCTTCCAATCGATATCGGCTCGCCAAAAGTTCACGTTCCAAAACTGTCGAGTTGTATTCTTCACCGATAGTTCGAACGCTGATGTCGAGCGGCCAATCATATTTCTGGAAAATACGAATGATCTCTTGTTGGCCTTCATTGGTTGAGATATACAGAGTGTTATCCGATTCTTCGGCAGGTGAGGTGAATTGCTTTGCAAACAATTCACTTCCTGAACCTGTATCTGTAAAAGCCACCATTATGAATCCACGAGGTACACCACCGTGCATTTCATTGTCGAATTTCGGAACGCCAAATGAACCTACTTTTCCAAAAAACTCTTCATCCTCGGGGTCGAATTCGATTTTTCGCGCCATTATAAACACCTCAATTAATGAGAACTTGACCTCTGTCTATCAAGTCAGTACAGTATAAGTCGAGATTGGCAAGAACCAAAGGAGGTGTTTGGTCAGGGACATTGAGAATGACCGAGAGAACTTCTCTTTGACGGAATGTATTGATGAAGGTGTGAAGGTATTCCGCAAGCATACGCTCGTCGTTGTAGATCGCTAATGCATTGACGCTGTCTAAGAATACAAAATTTCGAGCTGAGGTGGTCATCCGGAGAATATACAATGTTCGAAGAAGAACTGATTCAAGCATAATTGGGCTATCGACGAAATGAATATTGGAATATTCAACATTTGTTCCACCGAGAATTCCGGAGGAGACCAAATCAATAAATTGAATTCGTGAGATATATTCATCTGAAAGTCCAATGGCCTTGAATTCTTCAATACGTTCAGCAGCTCCAACGCTCGCACAAATGTAAACTCCACCCATTTCGTGGTCTCGCATCAATGGAATCAAGGTACTCGCTGTCACGTTGAAAGCGTTTGAATTTCCAAAACGCACTTGAATTGCGCTACTAAGGCTGATGTCAATTGCAAGTTGTTCAGCAATCCGGTCGTCGAGTGTAAGATTAGATTGCATTCATCAATTCCCCACTTTGTTCGTTTTATCGTGTTGAGCGCCCCATTTTAGCATAGGGGTGAGCATTACTCCCAATGGGGTTAATTCAATCGCGTGTTTCGCCCGACTGTGAGCAGTTCCACGCATTTTAACAACTTGCAAAAATCGGAGTAGATGGCCCATACGCTCAACATCACCCATTACAATAATGCCATCCGCAATCGCTTCTTCGACACCAAAAGAGGACCAATGGGCATTTTCTGTAGCCGAAGTGATTTCAGAGATTAGGATGGTGGTGCAACCGAGCGAGGATAATTTCTTTCCGAGAGTAAAGAGGAAATCTCGAATTAATTGTTCGGATTTAATTTTGTAACACAAGGTTGTAACTGAGTCGATAACTAAGCGTGTTGCGCCGATTTCGTGAACGATATTGATAATTGCTTTAATCAAAGCGTGAACATCATCAAGGTCAAACGATGCCTTGTCCAATCCGAGCCATGAATACAAAACGTCCATATCGAACACATTGATTTTTCCCGTATCGACCATTTTCATGTCGAAAAAGGCATATTGACGGATGTTTTCAAGTAATTTAATAGAAGGTTCTGTTGCCGTAAAGTGGGCACATGATTCTGGTAATTTTGCCAAAGCACCCCTGACCAAAAATTCCATGGCGAGGGTTGTTTTTCCCGAACCACAGGTTCCAGCAGCAAGCACGGTTGAACCGTGAGGGATTCCTCCACGAAGGATTTCATCCAATCCGTGAATACCCGTTACGCAACGGTCACGGGTGTAAACTGAAGATGACTGCATGGGAATCTGTACAGACCAGCGGCCATGGGTTCATGAAGCATCCGCTAATTGTGGTTCAAATCGATTGAAGGGTTGGTCTTAGAAATAATCCCCAGGCGAAGGGGTTAGTTGGACACTCCAATTCGCCTCAAAACCGACTGCATTATACTCAACTCCCAGTGATTGACCCAACGAAGTGAACAAACCGGAACTCCCGCCCCACTCCACGCTCATGATATCATATGGTCGTGCTTCATCGATTTGAGTGTAGCGCAGCGTGAGAACACCGCGCCCATCAGCGAGGAGGTTGATGGAACCGACACCAAGGAAAGACTCCTGCGATAAATCAAGAACTTGGGAGGCATTTCCCGTGACTTGAGAACCCACATCTCCGGTCAAAAGAATGGTTGAATGACCTGATATGATGCCTTCTTTGAACAACATATTACTCGCGCTTGAAGAAGAGGTGTGGTTCAGCGACCAACCGCGTAAAGCAAGGGCGAAGTCATTCGGATTATAGATTTCAATCCACTCCGGTCCTGAAGAGATTGGACGTATCATTACCTCGGTCAAATAGAGGTCGTTATTCTTATTCCCTCCTTTATGAACTTCAAGTACGACTTGGATAAGTTCTCCGTCTTGAGTGAATTGACGATGGGCTGTCGAAGAGGAGGTAGCTGTTGAACGCTTTGTGCCTCCGGAAAACAACTCCGCTCCAATCCGGGAAGAGGCGTTGGATTCGATGATTTCAATCGATAAAAACAAGGTAAAACCAACATCGAGGCCGAGACCAATGGCCATATTTTCTTCGGAAACATTACGTAGCGCCTCAATCCTTTGGAGGTCAAGAATGCCGTCCTTCACCAAACCGGTTTGCACCCTACCATTATCCAGTTCAACTGCATCGAGAAGGTGCCATTCGGAAGTAGAATTTGCGTAATCCAACTCATCCGCTCCCATCGGAACAAACCAACCACCATCTGACGTTAATCGGTCTAAACCTTGTACTGCAGAGCGGTCAAGTCGGTCGACATTCGGGTCATTAGAGCCCATTTGAAGTTGGGCGAGTGATAAAAAAGCAGTGAGGATCATCAGAAATAATACAAATGCAGAAAGAAATTCAATGACAGCCGTGAGGGCATTGTCGTCTCTTTTCAGACAACGAACTTTACCGTCGCGCATGAACATCGGTGATATTCGGCGATTGAAGAGGTTGCCGCATGGAGTTGATGTAAATCATCACATTATCGCAAGTATGCCCCCTTCGGGGGCGATGAGTCTTTGAAGCCCCGCTGTAAGGCACCTCTCAATGTCGCGCTATGCTCCAAGTGATTCGAGCCGGAAAAGCGAAAGTTTTTCGTTAGTTTTCCTTCTCTTATTCGCATCCTTTACCGGACTCTTAACTATCCCAAATGCTATTGCTGCAGAATCAGGTGATTTGGCAATTCAGGCGACGAATTCTCCTCTGAGCGACTCATGGGGCTCCTCATGGGACCCTATTATTTTCAACACAACGATATCAAATCAGGGGCTTCAATCCATTGCGAATCGTGGCCTATGGTGGTATGTTTGTGAAGGCGAAATCGAAACTTCGGTTTGTAAATCCAATTTTGACGAACGCGGGAGTTTCTCCTTGCCAATGATTTATTCAGGTACAACTGTGAACTTCGCATCCTCAAATTCCTGGAACCCATCTGGGGATGAAGGTACTTTTACCGTAGTATATGCTTTTGATTTACAAGACCAAGACCCTTCCAATGACGTTTTTACCTTCTACATCAACCTCACACGCTCATTTATTGAACTCGCAGTTGATTCTACATATGACCCGACGAGCACATTGGCTGACCTTCCAGTCTATGATGGACGGTCGATTCTCAATACGGATACTGATTATGTTATGCAAATCAAGGGCTCAGTCTCTGCATGTGGAACCTGTAACTTTGTTGCTCAAATGGGTTGGCAACTTTGGAGTGAAGATAAAGTATCTCTCCTTTCCGAATCATACACCAATGTGACAAATCTACCTTCATGGGGAGGGGTGTCGCCGTTCACACGTGCAATGCCAACATTTACACACTCATCACAAGGAACATTTATTCTCGTCTGGGGGTTATTCAACAGCAGCGGGACTCCATATGCAGATTTGAATCCTACAAACGACCTCTCCGAAACCATCGTCGTCTTAGATAACACCCTTGACCTACAAGCGACTTCGATGGTACCGGGGCATGATTCGTCTTCAAGCGATTACTACTTTGGAGAGGAGATGGTTCATTCAACCATCACCAATAAAGGAAATATATCTGTTGAATCGGTAGTAATTTCATTCCAAGTGTATGATTCAATCGGAGATGTCGCTGAGGAAAGTCTATGCACATTAACTGATTTCAAGCCTGCTGAATCCCGAACATGTATGTTCAATATTTCAACAGTTGGTGCTGGGCGAAGTCTGACAATCAGCGTGCCCGTATCATTCCCAGAAGGATTTGATGCAAAAACAGGCGATAACAGCCTCAGTGAACTAGCTGATATCATCGCTGGCGATATCAACGCGGTAATTTTACAGAGTAATCCACTCGGCACCTATACGACTGGAGAGTTTATCGAAATGGTTGCACGGACCGGGTCAACCGCTGCTGCACCACTCAACTATTCATGGTGGGTCTCAGGAATCATCAACCTTGGATATGGGAAAGTGCTTAACATTTCAGGCTCGGTACTTGGACTTGGCGACCACACCATTACCCTGCGGGTAACCGATGCATTTGGTGTACTCGAATCGGTTCACAAAGAGATTACACTATACAATTATGTCTCACTCGATAATGAACCATTATTCACTGGACAAGCAGTTACACGCTCATTATCTTATTTAGAATATGAATCGATACTGCCCGTAATTGGAACACAGTATGGTATAGGCGATGGAAGACAACCTTTGTTGCTGCTTTCGTATCAAATATTATCAAATGAAGACAATTCAAATAATACCGGCATGGATCACATGAATATTCATCTCAACACTTCGGCCCTCTTACCGGATAATATTCCACTTGAAACAGTTGATGTTCGCTTCTTACCATCTCTCGATGAAAACATATGGACTCATCTCGAGGACTATACCAAAAACATGGATAATTCCTTTGATGTGACACTTACCCAAAATGGAGTCTTACTCATCATCGGTAGTGCACCTGCAGCAAATCTCAGCAGTGGCCCTCTTGAATTTACACAACTTGAAGGGGGAAGCATACAACTTGAATGGAGTCCTACCGGAGATATAGGAAATCCATATATTGGCTCTTGGGATATATTCAAACTCACCGTGGAGAATAGTTCTGGAACTATATTCCCATCTCCTTATCCTGAATTCAACGCTTTTGTCTGGGAACAATTGACTCAAGAAACTTTGATTGCCTCTATAGCTATTGATTCAACGACATGGATCGACCCTTTACCACTCGCTACTGGTACCTGTGCATCCTATGCCATTATGCCCGCTGACCGGGAGGGAGTGCCTGATCTCCTACATATCGAAATATCGAGGGATGATGCCGGTCAAAGCTTGGCATTTTGTGGCGATGCCGTAGCACCTGATAAATTAGTTTCAAATATCCAAATTTCGACCACCTTTACCAATGACTCCGAGTGTTATAAAATTAAAAACGACTGGTCGATGTGTTATGATTTGAACATGAGTTGGGTTTGGCCTGAACAAGAAACTACGGGCAATGTCACATGGGATTTGTATCGAACCGATCAGAAACCAGATGATATTGATTTGAGGTTCCTCACACCATTAGAAGTAGGATTGACTGGCCAATTTGGTGAAACTGGATATTACAATACAAGCGGAATTGAAGATGATAATATTCGACCTTGGCGCACGTTCTATTACATTCTAGCACCTGTTGATTCTGTAGGGAATCAACTCACGCAAGCAAACTATCCTGCCAATTCAATCCGCGTCGTTATCGAAGACCAATGGTGGGACTACAATCAGCACTTAGTGCCACTTCCAGAACCGGAACCAGAACCACCACTTGGTGTAGAATGGCTAGGTACGCTCACTGATTATATGGAGGTTGATGAATTCAAAACAACCGGCATTGTGGCCTTGATAACCCTGGTCATAAGTATGATTTCCCTACCGATTCTCATCAAGAAGAGAAAGCGATTGGCTCGAGTTATGAAAGCACGTAATAACCGCTCAAGTGCTCGTGAGACTGCAGATGAGTTCGAAGATTTCTTTGATTGAGAATTGATGGCGCGGCAGGGGAGATTCGAACTCCCGAGGTGAAACACCACTGGATTAGCAATCCAGCGCAATGGCCAGGCTATGCGACTGCCGCAGTAACTCGGCGACCGTCGAGGCAGTCATGAACATGACGGTTGACTCAGTTCAACAAACAAATGTTAAACCGATGCACTCAACCTAATGGCCCAAGAATTCCAAGCCATTCAGGAGGGATTACGCAGACGGCCACCAAAGCAATATGCATCCACCCCAAATAATACAAAGAACGGAAAAATGAACGGGCTGCTTTTGGCATACGGCCATTTTCATCAAGTTCTTCGAGCGGATCGATATCCCAAACCGATTTTGCATACCAGAGCGTCAGACCACCTGCGAGGAATGCCCACAAAAGGGGCAGGCCACTATGTGGCCAAAAGAAAGGTACAGAGCCGAGCATGAGGAGAAGTACACAATAGATTTTGGATTGAAAAACCGTATGTTCTGGACCTTTTACTTCATTCATCATTGGAATATTGACTTTACCGTATTCACCAGAACGGTACAGTGCTAACGCCCAGAAATGAGGGGGCGTCCACAGGAAAATCAACATAAACAACATCCATGGGATGGGTGAACCCAAATCGAAAGGGTTGTTTGAATCAATCGATGAGGCGGCAGCAGCTGCCCATCCAATCAACGGAGGAGTTGAACCTGCAAGACCTCCAATCACAATGTTTTGAGGAGTGCGGCGCTTCAACCACATTGAATACACAAAAACATAGAATGCCACAGAGAAAAAGGACCAAAAAGCGGCTTTCCAATGAACTAAGAAGAAAAGAGAGGAACCTAATATTGCTAGAAACAATCCAAAAATGAGGGCGCCTCGAGCAGAGATATGCCCTTGGGGAACAGGTCGTTTCATTGTTCGCCGCATATGTTGGTCAATATCCGCATCATACCACATGTTGATTGAATTCGAACCGCCCGCAGAAAGGGTGCCAGCCACCACAGTAAGGACGATGGTCAACAGGGTATCTGTCCAAGAACGGTCGATGTCGAGTAATCCGTGGCGAGCCAGAAGGTCATGGATGAGAATTGCGCAAACGGCAGTGACTTGAAGCAAAACGATTACACGAAGTTTCATCAATTGCGTGAACACCTTGAACCAACCAGGATGTGGCGAAAAATCCTCTTGTAATTCTTCGGTCATGCTCATTCCTCCTCTTTTGAGTTCTGTTCAATGCTTAATCGTAAGAAGAATGATGCTGAAAGTGCAACAAGGAAACAACTAATTCCAAAAATCAAGTGAAGGAGAGATACCCATTCTGGGAACTCTTCCATATCTGCAAGAACGATGTAGGAACCGCCTACAAAAACATTGAGAATCCATAAACCCGCAGCGAAGTCTGTAATACGACCGATCAAGGGGGTTACATTGTGTATTCGAGCTTCACTTCGAAGACGTGCAGACCCTGAAACTAATACTAACCCTACAAGAACAGCACCAAAGCGATGAATCATTTGAACTAAAACACCAGGCCCATCGAAGGATGGAAGCAATGTGCCGTTACACTTTGGCCAACCGTTTGGGAATCCAACTGAACAACCTTGATTGTACTGTCCTCCAGCAGTTGATGAAACCCAAGCTCCTAGAATCAAGAGTGTAAACACTGACCCCATCATGGCATCGACACGGATTCGGTTTGCTGAAACGAATTCAGCGTTCATGGAAAATAATCCCAAGTCTGAACCCTCTGCTTTTCGCATTGCAAAATACTGAAACAAAAATGTGGAGGTGAATATACTGGCAAGTGAGAGGTGTAAGGCAACCGTCCAGTCAACATTATCCATCGAAACTGTCATCGCTCCAACCAAAGCTTGTGCGATCAACAACACACCAGAAAAAAGTGTTGAACGATAAACAGTTCTCCCATAAGTTTCGACCATTTTCCTTGCCAATATGGCATTCAAAAGAATGGGTATGGCGATGATACCGACCAAGAGACGATGGAACCATTCGGAAAAAATTTCAAGCGTCGTATATCGATGATCGATACCGCGTGAATCGATTTCATCGGGATTTTCAGCCCAATATGCACCTTGTTCATCGGCGGAAACATCAAATCCCCATGTTCCAAAGCATTGCGGCCAATCAGGGCATGATTCACCGGCATCATTGATGCGAATTGTACCACCTGCGATGATGATACACAGCGCCATTACAAGAAGGGCAAGTGGAAGGGTCGACGGTCGCCGCCACCATGCTTGCCCCATGAGTGATGGTGAGAGCAGACCCCTTTTGAACACATTCCTATACCCATCGACTGTGGCGGGAACTCATACACAGATATTGTCAATACTGATTTTGGTATTGATTATGGCAGGTTCTTTGCCTTCATCGACTCATGTCTCGGCCGATGAACCAGTTTTTGCCACCATGTATGATGTGATGATTTTTGACTCTTCTTGCCTAAATTCCACTTCATGTACAGGTGAACGAGTGGAACATTTGGTCGAATACTATGGCGCAGATTGGTGTGAATCTTGCGAATTGATTGATGAAGAGATAGATGCCCTAAATCGCACCGATACCTTCGTGATTCAACATCGCCCCTCCGTTATTGATGTCTCATTCCTCAGTGCTTCGAAATTACGATTTGAAAATGAGCATAGATTACTGTTTTTGCCAAGTCTTGTCATCGATGGTGAAGGCTTACTTACTGGTTCAAGCCAAGGACTAGAACTTTCAAATGTTCTTAGCCAGCGTTCGACATCCTATGATGGTCTTTCAGATATGGAGTTGGTCAATGGAAACCTTACTTGGCAAGCATCACAGGGCGATCGGGTAAGTGTATGGCGAACAGAAACAATGGAACATGCAAACCAGAATCGCACATCTCCCACACTTGTCACCGATATGATGCAATTCAATGCTTCAAATGGAACAGGGAATGTTTCGAGTTTACTTGAAAATTTAAATGGAAGTTTAGTAGTCGTATTAGAACAAACGGGTGTGTATCAACTGGTGAGTGATTCATCGAATCCTGTAGGTGGAGTCGAACTTTATGATGGAACTGATACCGGGCAAATCATCGGCACTCAAGGGATGTCACCTGAGCAAAGAGCGAGCCTCTGGACCGGCATTCTCATTGTAGCTTTAGCACCCGCTCTCTACATGCGATGGAACCTCTCAAAACAGGTAATTCAAGAGGAAGAATAGCTTTGAAAATCCTATTGAACCAAGGGTTAGGTTCAAGAACAGTAGGCAGGTCGGCCAAATGCGGGTGTACTCGCAGGTGTATCTTATGGTTAAACCAGCACGACTCCACACACGATTTGAACGAGCAAGAATTATTGGCGCACGCGCACTCCAGATTGGGATGGGCGCTCCGCTTTATGCAAACGAAGAAGTCCTTCGTGAAGCGTTTATGGACGAACTAGTATCACTTTACGGTCTTGAAGAAGCATCTGTTCGCTTCGTTCTCGACCCTCTCAAGATTGCTTTGTATGAGTATGAACACGAACTCATTCCAATCGATATCGACCCACATCTTGATTGAATCAATCATTTGCAGTAAAGCCATAGAAACTGGCTTGTTCAACATCTGGTAATGCTTCACGCTTGACAAGCATAGTTCGTACAGCCCAGAGATCGACAAAAATTCGATATTTGGTTGTAGCATCAAGGTAATCTACCCCACTTGAGCCACCAGTGCCCATTCGGCGGCCAATCATTCGCTCGACCATTCGAGCGTGTGCAGAACGGAACAGTAACATCGATTGTTCAAGCCCAACAAAAGAGTCGATGAGTTTCCGAGGCCATGAAAGTAAAGGCAATTCCCGATACGATTCGATAAACAGTAAACCTGCTCTTGAACGTGAAATCATTCCATCGGGATGAAGGAAATCAGCAGCTTGGGCGGTAGCGGCTTCAATACGAGCACGGACGGGTGCTTCTTCACCGTGGCCAATGGCAACAATATGGGCAATGACCTCTTCTCCATGCGTACGCATAGCCTCAACATGGCCATCAACAAACGCTTCAATGACTGTATCATCGCCTGCTGAACCTGGGAGTGAGCCGTTGATTGGTGTTCGGGCAAGCCATGCAGAGAGGGCTTCTCGGAGTGAGGGCTGGCTTGATGTTGCTTCAAAATTAGCCAAGACTGAGTCAGTCACTTTCCCTTCTTCGGCCAGCTTTTTCATGTGAAGGAGAGGGTCCATTCCTCCCATTCTTTGAGCATTATCGAGGCCAAGAAGAACTTCTAATTCTCTCATTTGCCATGATTCAAATCCAGATGAAGTACCAAGTTTATCGCGGAATGCCAAGAATCCTTGAGGCGTGAGCGTCTCCATTACTTTCCATTGACTAGAAAGTAGGCGGAAAATCTCGGTAACTCGGTCTAAATGGTGAACGATTTGGGGTAATTTTTCTTCCGGGACATGCTCTTGGTTAAGCAACGCATGCGTTTCCTTTAATTCTCGTAAAATCAGTTTGAACCACAATTCAAACGCTTGATGAACGATGATGAAGTGTTGTTCATCATTTGATATAGCGGAGTTGTAACCTTGAGGGCCGTCTTGGAGAGTCAATAACTCATTCAACTGCAGGTAGCCGCCGTAAGTCATGCGATGCGTTGGTGCGTCGTCGGTCATGGTTTTGGATAGGGGCCAAGCCCTTGAACTCTTCACTCATTATTCGAGCGTTTTGTTTAACTCAGGTACTCAAGAGGTCGAGCCACTTGCGATTTTCAAACCTAGAGCATAGGCAAGTATAGTGAGAATTATCGACATGCCTAGCGCTGGCCAAAAGTCGATATTCTTTTGCAACAAGAAAGGCAAGGCGAGGAATAAAACTAGAGATGGGATGACAAACCAAATCACATCTTTGCTGAAGGTTGCAATCTGTTCAGTATCGCCCGTGTCATTGTACAACCAAATCATTGCGAAAATAGAAATCAAGGGTAAAGATGCTATTAAGGCTCCAAAGACATCATATTTCTTAGCAATTTCACTCGCACCGACAATCAATCCGCCAGAGAGAAGCAGACGAACTGCCAGTTGTAACCATGCCATATGACGCGTTTGAACTGAGGGTATCTCATTGTTGTGGCAAAAACACGTGTTTGGCCCTGAAACTGAGACTTCGAAAAAATGTCCAAAAATCCTCACAGTAAGCCATTCCAATCATAACACTCATATCACACATACTGAACCCCTCGACATGGGCGTAGATTCTGATACACTGGCGGGATGGCTCGCCGACTACGACCGAGACAACATTACAATCGGTGTTGTTGCCTCTCATTCTTCATTGCAAATATTGCATGGCGCACGTGTTGAAGGTTTCCGCACGCTTGGAATTGCAGTGGGTGAAAACCGACGACGTTTCTACAAAGCATTCCCTGGAGCTGAACCCGACGAGTGGTTGATGCTAGAAAACTATCGTGAAATGCTTGACCATGCTGAATGGTTCCGTGAGCGAAATGTGGTGATTATCCCCCACGGTTCTTTAGTAGAATATCTTGGTTCTTCAAATTACCGAGAACTACAAGTCCCAACTTTTGGAAACCGTGGAATTCTCCATTGGGAAAGTAGCCGAGAACGTCAACGCCAGTGGCTGGAAGCCGGTGGCTGTACAATGCCGAAAGTTCTCGAAGACCCTCATGATATCGAAGGCCCCGTTATTGTAAAATATGCGGGAGCAAAGGGTGGTAGAGGCTATTTCATCGCTCGAAATTATCGTGACTTCCGACGGAATGTCGATATTGAAGAAGAGTTTACAATTCAAGAATATGTCCTTGGATGTCGATATTATCTCCACTTTTTCTTCGACCCTTCAGCAACCGATGGATTCCAAGTCCGTGGTAAAGGCTCGCATGCTGGAAAGAATATGGGTCGGCTCGAATTACTTTCAATGGATCGAAGAGATGAATCGAATGTCGATGAATTTTACAAATTAGGTTCGCTCCGTGACTTGCGTGAAATGGGAGTTGAACCTTCTTTCGTCGTCACAGGCAACCAACCGGTCGTGATTCGTGAATCTCTACTCCCAAGGGCTTTTGAAATGGCAGAAGGAACCGTCGCTGAATCCTTTGAATTGGAAGAAGGAAGCCGTGGAATGATTGGACCTTTCTGCCTCGAAACTATTGTCACTGATGCACTCGAATTCAAAGTGTTCGAAATAAGTGCACGTATTGTCGCTGGTTCAAACCCCTTCGTTGGTGGCTCACCATACTCTGACATCAATGAAGAGCGAATGTCGACTGGTCGTCGAATTGCCCGCTCCATTCGTAAAGCATGTCAAAGCAATCATCTTGAAGATATTCTCTCTTGATGATTCGACGGGATAGCTACACTGGCCATCAATTGATGAATTGCTTCATCTTCTCCGAGGGCAACTCGGGCCGTTTGAATTGATTAGTCATCATCGCGGCTCAGTGATTCTAAATCAGGAGCGCTTGGGGCATTTGAAGCAGTGAGATATTCATCGAGTGAAACAGAACCGTCGCCATCTTTGTCGGCTCTCTTGTGAATGATTTCAGCATCTTCAATGGACATACCGGTAGCCTTTGCAAGTTCTTCAACTGAAAGTTGTGCACTACCATCTGCATCTGCATCGGTAAATCGGTTCTTGAGTAATTGAAGTTCCAATTCAAGTTCACGCTTCGTATTATCTCGATCGGACTTTGATGAAACTGCAAAGGAACAGACTTGCATTATCGGGTCGCCCTTACTGAGTTCAGCTGAATATTCTGTCGTGTCTCCGCCGCTGTTTACAATTACTTGGAAACTTGTTGGGTCTTTGGACCGTCGCTTGTTGTGCTTTTTGTAATAATGCACATAGACATGATAGTCTCCTCCAGGAGCGGTACCTTCCGGCCAAAAGACATTCTCGACAGGTTTGCGGGTTTCTGCTCGAACATTCGCATCCACGTCAAGCACTCCGCCACACGCAGAAATTTTGTTTCCGCCGTGAAGTCGCTCGCCTGATGGGCATACGATATGCAAATCAAGGTCATTGTAATTATTCCACATCAATGAAACTTGAACATCGGATGATTTCGCACCCTCTCGTTCCAATCGTGCTTGAAGTTCTTTGATCGCTTTGGAATTTGCATTCGTTGAGGATACTTGTTGCTGATGTGCAGCTTCGATTTCTGCGAGACGGGCTTCTTCAGCAGCCAAAAAGTCAGCCTGGCGTTGATTTTCACGTTCAGCAGCGAGGCGAGCCTCTTCTTGTTCTCGACGAAGGTCTTCATCCTGTTGCTCTCGGATTTTTTGAGCCGCTTCAGCGGACTCACGTGCTTCTGCTTGCGCGGCTTCTTGAGCATCTATCAACATCTGTTGTCGTTCTGCCTCTTGTCGTGCACGAGAGGTGTCCATTTGTTCTCTAACTTGGCGTTCTGTATTTTCAATTGCCAAGCGACCTGCAATTGATTCTTGACGTCGACGTCGTGTTGCTACAATTGCCAATTTTCGATCGATTTCGATTTTAGCGTTACCAAAGCCGGGAGCTTCTGACCCATAGCGTAGGCCTTCAGGGTTCATACCTTGACGGGCCGAAACAGTCACATCTTGACGGGAGAGAATTTTCCATAATCCAATAACAAAGCCTCCGGCGAGGGCGATTGTTATCACCCAAGTTACGATTTCCACTACCTCCATTAGAACTCGGAGGGGGTGGTAGCCTTTGGTAGCATCGGTCAAAATGGTTTCAGTAATTTTAGATAATTTCCCAAAATATCGAAAGTTATTCGATAAAATAAAGCAAACCTTTGGTGTTTATATTGCACCAGTAAGTGGAATGTTTGTGCGCGAAATTCATTTGAAGTGGGCCGCAGCGACCGTTGCAAGGTCAGAATATGGCCCTATTGCCAAAATTGCGCATTCTTTAGAAGTAATTGGTCATCTAGATATTGGTGAAAAAGGAATTCGACAGTTGATTTTACCTCATTTTTGTGAAGGTAAAGGTCCCAAAGATTTGAACGAGGTTCCTTTCATGACTGTTGAATCAGAACTTGATGGTGGGCAATCCGGCTATATTGTGGTTTGGAATTCACATCCACTCTCCATCGCTGCAATACGTTTTTCCAATATTCACATTCTCCCACCATACACCTATGGTGGTGAAGGAATAAATCTCACTGTCCGAGGTGTACCCTCCGGAATTTCACAATTTCTGAAAACTTGTAGGGAATTACTACCACCTGATTTTGTCAAAGTAGTGGAAATAGGAGATAATGAGAGCCTCATCGAGAGTATTCTTACGCCACGGCAGATGAAGTGTGTCAAAATAGCGGCTTCATCAGGATACTATGACCATCCTAAACAAATCAAATTACGAGAACTCTCTGAATTGATGAAAATACCACGTTCCACCTTACAAGAACACCTCAATCGGGCTGAATTAGCCATGATGAAGTGGTCAAGTGAGCAAATTGACTCCGAATAATGTGTGCAAAACCTTGAGAACAAGCGTGTTTTGGGCGAACCATGGACAAGGCAACTCGCTTGGACTCATTGCTTCCAAATGGGCGTGGCGTTTGGATTCCAATTGATCATGGCGCCTCAGATTTTCCTGTGGACGGGCTTACGGATACAGAGCATGTCATCCGATCACTTGTTCGGGCTGGCGTTGATGCGATTGTGGCGCAAAAAGGATTGGTTGGACACTATAACTACCTCTGCCAAGGCTCGTCAACCGATATGGTCGTTCATTTCTCAGTGTCCACGCGCCATGCAGGGCCAGATGCTGCCAACAAGGTCTTGGTCGGTAATGCCGATGAAGTACTTCCCAGAGGTGGCATCGGCGTCTCTTGTCAAGTCAATATGGGCAGCCCAAATGAGGCTGCGATGATTGAACGCATGGGTCAAATGAGCCGAGCGGCTCTCCATCATCAATTGCCCATGTTCGGCATGGTATATGCCCGTGGCGAACATCTCTCGATCATGGAAGGTGACGAGACAAATGCCAACGCACACGCTGTTCGGCTCGCTTTTGAATTAGGCTGTGATGCTGCCAAGACCACCTGGACCGGCAACAAAAAAAGTTTCATGGAAGTCACTTCCGCTGCACCAATCCCAGTTTTGGTAGCTGGAGGTCCCGCTACTGGCGATTCAAAAGCAATTTTGACAATGGTTCGGGATGCGCTTGATGCCGGTGCCTCAGGAGTGTGCATGGGACGTCAAGTGTTTTCACATCCAAACGTCGAAGCAATCGCCAAAGCATTGGTGATGCTCGTACATCAAGATTCCACTGTGGAAGAAGCGATGAATTACTGTGAACTATGAGGTGTCCATATGGAAGTTTGGATTGACAGACGCCCTTCTATAGAATATAAAGAGGGGGATATTGAAGGTGCTGACCGTACTCTTTTTTCGAAGCCAACTGAATCACAGAAGAACTTCTTTAGCGATGGAAGTCGCTTGATGTGCGGCAATCGACTCGTAGGAAGTTTGGTGACTATTGATGGGGAAGAATCGCAAGATCATGCTCGGTCTTTGGTAGGAAGCGTCGAATGGTTGGTTCTAGAATTCACAGACTGGTCGATGATTCCAATTGAAAATCTCTTAGCTGCCTGTGAAGGTACACCAACAAAGGTCGCCGCCGTTCTTTCTACGCCTGAGCAGGCACAAGGAGCTGGTTTTGCCTTACAAAGAGGCGTTGAAGCCTTAGTTGTAAGTAATTCTACTGCAATGGTCGAGGCTGCCTTAATAGTCAAGTCTCAACGTTTAGAGTATCAACAATCAGAACCGAATGATGCGTCATCTTTTTCGGGAAAGGTTGGCATTGGAAAACTCACCATCACATCGGTGGAACCAGGAGGTACTGCTGAGCGATATTGCATTGATATGACATGTTTATTGAAGCATGGTGAAGGTCTTTTACTCGGCTCGAGTGCCTCGAGTTTCCTCTTCGTGCATGGAGAGACTGTTGAATCAGAATTTGTACCAGCGCGCCCATTCCGTGTTAATGCTGGCCCACCACATGCTTATGTCCGCATGGCAAACAATAATACTAAATATCTCTCTGAACTTCAAGCCGGTGATGAAATTCTCTTGGCAAATACCGAAGGTATGCTCCGCAGCGCAACGATTGGCAGACTGAAAATTGAAATTAGGCCAATGATTTTGGTAAAATGGATCGATGAAAATGATAAAGAAGGAAGCATGTTCTTGCAACAAGCGGAGACAGTACGAGTCGTGGGCCTAGACAATAAAACCAAATCAATCACTGCATTGAAAGAAGGTGAAATTGTTCTCGGTTGGTGCGACATAGGTGCGAGGCATATTGGTGCTTCAATCTCAAGTAATGTTACTGAGAGATGATATAATGGCAGTGTTGGGTTCTGGAAACGCTAATGGCGGGTGCAGTTTACTCCATGCAGCGGGCCTTGGATATGGCGCGAGTATTGGTCTAGATTTGCCCTTAGCAGTCCGTTTACTTGACCGGGCAAGCAAGCGTGATGTCGATGACCCTGATGAATTGCTTCCAGCAGTCGTCGATGCTTGGCTTGCAGGCGGATTCAAACTTCCAAACGACCTTACCAAAGAAGAGTTACATTGGGCAGTCATAAGTCAAATTCCTCCACGTCAAGGCCTCAAGTCAAGTGCAGCAACAGCCATAGGTGCACTTCGGGCCCTTGCGGATGCAACCAAGTCTGAAGTGAGTGATGAAGAATATGTAGCAATGGCTTCACAAGCCCAAATCGAGGCGAATGTGTCACTAACCGGCTCTGTCGATGATGCGTGGGCTTGCCTTACCCCTGGGTGGAAACTCGTCGACCCACAGGCAAACAGTGTCGCTGAAGGAATATTGTTTGAAGGAGATGGACCAAACATGGAACATTGGCTGGTCATGATTGTGTGCCGTGGTGAACGGGAGAAGCGTCCTGAACTCGAGGATTTCATACCACACCAGAATTCCTTTCAAAATTCACTTGAAGCATTACAAGAAATGAATGAACTGGTTGCCTTAACTTGGAACGGCCGAGGTATTGTTGCGGTCATGAACGATGTTCAAGGTCGTAAGATTACCAATGATGCAATGCTCAATGGCGCACGTGCAGCGGGTATGAGCGGATCTGGTAATGCCATCATAGTGGTTGCACCAAAAGTGAGCGTACCGAGTTGTGACCGACTACGCAAATTGTTTGAAGCCAACAAAGGTGTAGTCAAAGTGATTGAAACATCGTTCTTGAGCATCGAAAAACAAGAAACTTCGTGAGACACACCTTCTTGAAGGGAGGGGGGCTCGTGAAACTGAATCCAATGCACATGCACCTCGGAGAACGTATCCGGCTCACCCTTTTTGGAACAAGCCATGGACCCCGCGTGGGTGCAATACTCAATGGAGTGCCCCCCGGAATTAATCTCGATTATACTGCTATCGAACAAGCGATGGCTTCACGACGCCCTGGTGGGCGTTACGCCAGTAAGCGTAAGGAGATTGATACAGTTGAAATTCTAACAGGCGTGCTCGATGGTATAACGACTGGTGAAGAAATTGAGATTTCTATCGCCAACACAGACGCCAAGTCTCGTGACTACAGTTTCTTACCCGACCACCCACGCCCTGGGCACCAAGATATGGTGATGCATAAACGAACCAACGGCGAGGCAGACCTTCGTGGTGGAGGAAGTTCAAGTGCTCGTTTAACCGCTGCTTTAGTGGCTTCTGCCGCCGTACTTTATCCTCTCCTCAGCAAACTCGGCATCGATTGTGAAGCACATGTCGGTGCAATCGGGCAAGTAAAGGCACAGGCGATGGAACTCTGCCCTCCAAGATGGGAAAACGAAGCGTGCCAAGAAATGCGATGCCGTGACCCTGTGGCTGCCTTGGCAATGATTGAAACAGTTGAGCAACATCGAATGGAGAATAATTCTATTGGAAGTCGTGTGGACCTCTGTGTCACAGGTGTACCACTTGGGCTTGGCGAACCTTGGTTTGACGGTCTTGAGCCTGCTCTTGCCCGTGCAATGGTTGCCATCCCTGCTGCACGAGGGGTAACCTTTGGGCGTGGATTCGATGTTGTTCAAATGTCTGGTTTAGAACACAATGACGCATGGGGGGGAACGGTTGAACATCCAATATTAACGGGTGAGAAACCCGATGGCGTTTTGGCTGGCCTTGCTACAGGCTCTCCAATTCATGTATCAGTTGCTTTCAAGCCGCCATCGAGTATTGCTTCCAAACAACTCACATTGAATCTAGCAACGAATTCTATCGAACCGTTGGTTGTAGGTGGACGACATGACCCTGTATTGGGTCCTCGAGCAGTTGCAGTAGTTGAAGCGATGGCTAAACTGGTTCTCTGTGACCTTGCATTACGTGGAGGTTTTCTAGATGAGTAAAACCATAACAGTTCACAAATTTGGGGGTTCTTGCCTTCGAGATATTTCGGACTTGAATCGTATTGCTGAAGTGATACAATATTGGCCAGGTCAATCCGTTCTTGTTGTATCTGCATTATGGGGGACAACTGACCGTTTGATGCGTGCAAGTCAAGAACCGCGATATGCAAGTCGATTGGTGAGTGACCTGTCACGCCAGCATTTACGATTTGCACCTGGGTTAATCGATAGTGAAAATGCAAAATTATTCAATGCTGTATTGAAAGGTATCGAATATGCACTTGAAGAATTATCTCGAAGTCCTGACGATTGGAGTGCCACAAATCGGTTACTTGCTGCTGGAGAACGCTTGTCGGCTTTGGTTGTAGCACACCGTTTGCAAGAGTTTGGCATACAAGCCCATCCAGTCGGAGCTGAAGATATCGGTTTGAAACTAAAGGGGTTCAACCGAGCACCTGTTGTCGACATCGATGCTTCAATGGAAGATTTTGACCGGTCTGCTCTCTATGGAACTCCCGTCATCACTGGATGGTTCGGAGAAGGCTCCGATGGTGAACTCGCTCTCCTTGGGCGTGGAGGGAGTGACCATACTGCAACTTCTATCGCACATTTGATTGATGCTGATAAGGTAATTCTATGGAAAGATGTTGAAGGAGTATTGCCGTTGAATCCACGGTGGGGTATTCAATCTAAACCAATTCCTTATCTTGGCTATGGCGAAGCGGTAGAACTTGCTCGATTGGATACTCCTGTGTTACATCCTGCAACAATTGAACCTCTCCGCAGCATTGGAATACCTCTTGAAATTCGAGACTTACGGGGAGTTCACAAAGAAAGAGCCTCATCGATTATCGGACCCGATTTACATCAAACTCGGAAAGTTAAAGCCATTGGATGCTTGCCAAACATTGCTCGAATCAGCGTATATTCGCCATCACTTGAACTTCAAAGTGAGAAGCTCGGTAGAGTTTTGATCGAATTTGCAGAAGGAAACATTTCTTGCTGGGATTTGGACTCAATCCCGGGACACATTTCGTGGATAGTGTCTCAACATGACCTTGCAAGTGCCACAATTATCGTCACCAAGTACTTTGTCGAACCTGAAATATCAGAATTTGGAGTCATGTTTTCATTAGTAGGGAATAAACTTCCCGAAGATTCTGAGTTACTCTTAACAAATCAACTCAAGGAACTCATTGAAGTTGAGGTTCTTTCTATAACCGACCATGCAATCCGCCTCATTTCCAAAAACAAAGATGTTAACTCGATGCTTGAAGTATTAGCAAAGCATTTGAAACTCGCCATTGAGGCTTAGTTATCCCCTGCACGCTTCTCACGGAAACTTTGCAAGTGAGTTGGCAGGTTTAATGCAAACAATCCACCAACGACACAGAACACAAAGAAGGTTCCGAGTGCAACGCCATAGACCGAAATCAATTCAACTGATTCTTCCATGCGAAGGGCTGTATCCTTGGAAAAGATTCCAACGAAGAAAGGAAGAATCGTATTAGCGGAGAGAACAAAAGTTGCTAAAACAGTAGCGATAAGAGGGTTGATGAGGAGAGAACGATGATATTTACCGACAATCTTCTGTGGATTCATCACATACACTTCATTGGTTCGGATACTTGTATCAAGCATTGAATAACGCATGACACCGTTGGTGAGTTCGAAATACATAATCAAAAGCACTGCATAGGCAACAACGAGGGCTGAAAGTAAAAATGGCTTATCTTGAAGTTCAAACATATCGTTTGAAAGCATAATTTTTGATGAAGCAAAACGCAAGATTGCGAGAATAAACATCAAATGACTGATGAGTGTGAAACGACCATCACGCTGGAAAGTTCCCCAAAAACCAGTTCCAGTTGCTGCAGCAATAAGTACCAATTGTAAGATTGTTGCAATTCCAAGGCTTCCGGTAATCATGTACCAAATAGTTCCTTCAGCAGGAGAGATCATGTACGTCATCAGAGATAAAGCAACAAGAATTCCGTAAACGCCAAGTTGAAGGTTTTGCACCATCTTAGCAGGTGGTAAGAACTTCGTCTTAGGAATCAAAGGACCTCCGAGGAGGCTTTCGATGAAAGTCGGAATTTCTACTTGAGGAATCGCATCTTTTGGAATGTCACTTCCGGCACCGATTTGACCAGCAAGTTTCTTTCGTGAAGGAGCCGCTGATCGAACAGTTTTTCCATCATACAAGTGGGCAGTGTCGCTGGAAGGTCGTGATATAGTCATATTTTCTCACCTCAGAATCCTCTTGCGCCTGCAAGTGCTGTTGAGAGCAACATATCTGGCTCCCAATCCATAATATTTACACCAAGATTACGAAGTTCTCCGATGAGAACATCGCGCTCGGTCTTCATAACTTCATAGCCAGTTCGGTCGATGCGATGAGCATCGAACTCAAACTCGAGCGACGATGGTGTTAGAACAGTGACATCGAAATTTCGAGCACGGAAATCACGTAGAGCGTTCACAATAGTTGGATCATCTTCAAGGTTCGACAAGAAGATAATTGGACTTCCTCTGTTGATGTGCGGTAAAATACGATTCACAACCACTTGTAGTGGAATGTTTCCTCGTGCGACAGCACCAGAAAGTTTGGTTAAGATGACATAGAGTTGTTTATTTCCTGTATCTCGATCAACGCTAACCACTTCATCACCGTAGACAATGATTCCAACGGAGTCACGACGGCTAAGGAAATATTTCGCTAACGATGCTGCTGCACGTGTCGAATAGACCAATGCATTACGGGAGACTGGTCCAGTTTCAGCAACTGAGCGCGAGTCAACGATGATGATGATGTCTGAAACAGCATCACGCTCTCGTTCGTTGACCATGAGTTTCCCAGTACGGGCATAAGCAGACCAGTTAATCGATCGGAACGAATCGCCTTCGAAATACTCACGAAGGGAGTAAAACTCGGAACCAGGACCTGGTTGGCGAATGTTGACAGCACCTGTGAAAATCTTCGGAACACGGGATTTGACGAATGTATCTTTGAGGTCTTCCATTTTCGGGAACACAAGGAAGTCATTGTAGACATGCAATTCTTTTTCCTTATGAAATAATCCGAATGGGTCTTGAATCCTGACAGCCACAGGACCAACACTATAGAAACCTCGAAGAGGACATTCAACGGTGTATTCGATGAAAGTTTCACGGCGAGGACCCAATTCCATCAAAATATAATTCGCACCATCTTTGATACGCATTACTTCGGGAACTCGATCTCGAACTTCGAGAATTTTGGCAAGCGAGGAGTGGTTTTGCATCCTCAAGGTGATGTTGAGTTCTCCGTCTTCAAAAATACGGGCACTGGACAGTTTGCGCATAGCACTCACACTGTTCAACGCTGCACCTTCTTCTCCGGTCCATTCTTCTGCACGACGGCCAGTAGCGGCAACGTCAGCGTGGCCGCCAAACAAGGCCGCCCAAGTTAGGAACACGAAAATGACGACCGCAATCGTAACAAGTTGGGAATTTCGCAAGGTCAAACCAAGCAAATACATGGCAACAGCCAAACTTCCTAACATAGCAGATTTACGACTCCACATCACATTCACCTCAAAATCAGTTCAGTTCTATTCAAACTGTTGGAACTGGGACTTCTCGTAGAATAGCTTGTATCACTTCACCGGGCTCAAGGCCTTTGATTTGATGCTCAGGTTTGAGAATCAGTCGGTGTGCAAGTGCAAGTTCTGCGATTGCTTTGATGTCGTCAGGGGTGACGAAGTCACGTCCTCGAAGTGCTGCTGCAGCACGAGAGGTCTTGAGCAATGCTTGAGAACCACGAGGAGAAGCACCGACCAAAACACGAGGGTCTTCACGTGTTCGGGAAACGACTTCAACCATGTACATTCGTAGGGCAGGGTCGACATAAACGAATTCACATGCTTGTTGCATGTTAATGACCATCTCAGGGTGAGTGATCACATCGACTTCGACAGCGTCCTGTCCACGAGCAATACGGCGGGCGAGAATCTCGTCTTCGTCAGCTCGGTCAGGGTATCCGACGGACATCTTGAACATAAAACGGTCAAGTTGTGCTTCAGGGAGTGGGTAAGTACCTTCTTGTTCGACAGGGTTTTGAGTTGCCATAACAATGAACGGTGCTGGGAGCTTGTGCGTCACAGTACCAATGGTAACTTGCTTCTCTTGCATAGCCTCAAGCAAAGCGGCTTGAGTCTTTGGAGGAGCACGGTTAATCTCGTCAGCAAGGAGAAGGTTACAGAACAAAGGTCCTGGTTTGAAAGTAAATTCACCTTTCTTTGCGTCATAGATGTTGGTACCTGTGATGTCAGCAGGTAGCAAGTCAGGCGTAAATTGTACACGCTTGAAATCGCAACCAAGTGCATCAGCAAAGGTATTGGTCATCAATGTCTTAGCCAGACCTGGGTAATCTTCGAACAGAAGGTTACCGTCGGAAAGAATGTTGATAAGTACGTTATCGATAACGTGTGCTTTACCGATAATTACTTTCGCTACTTCGGCTGCGATTGCGCTTGCAATCGAACCGACGGCTTTCAACTTCTCTTTGTTTTCTGGGCTGGTTTGGTGCTTCGGCTGGGCCGGAGCGGCCGGTGCTACAGGTGCTGGGGCTGGTGCAGGCATTGCAGGTGCTGCTGGCATAGGCGCTGGTGCTGCTGGCATAGGTGCCGCTGGCATTGGCGCTGCTGGTGCAGGCATTACAGGTGCTGCTGGGGCCACAGGCGCTGCTGGCGCTGGCGCGGGCGGGGCTGCTGGTGGTGCGGGGGGTTGCATGTCTATTTTCCTCCAATTATCAATTTCCCCAACGACGTATTTGCGGGATAACTTCTCGCAGTTCTTCGTTGGAGTAGGTGCGGGTTGAGCTGATGAGCTCTACCAAGCGCGGATCTCTGACCATTTGCATGATCTCCGCAGGGGATTTACGCATGAATTCATCACGCGTTAGGTCGTTGAACTGCCGAACTTTCGAGAGCAATGCATCACGGGTTCGGATTTGATATTTAGAAGAATCTAATTTCGAGGGGCGCTCTCTGAATCGTGTCAAGTCAAACACATGCCGCCAGTTTTCTTTCTCAGGAACGACCATGATTGCAATCGCAAGCAAAGCAAAGAGATTGAGAATGATGAGCCACTTAAGGACCACATCGCTAGTGAGCAAAACAACGGCACCCATAGCTTCAGTGAAAGGAGAGACTAGAGGACTAGAAACGTGACGGCTCTCGTCGAAGACAACATAGAATTCAGAAGGAGACCGAGTAATTGTAGTTGACAATTCAGGGTTGTCGAATTCCATCATGTCATAAATCAAAGCAGAGAAGTATTGGCTGTTTCCATTCCAAGAGGTATCGCCTTGAACAGAATCGAGACCATCTGGATCTGTGTCCCAGCAGTTGTGGCCGTTATTGAGATATACAGGTGAGTCGCATTGCAAGTAGCCATTTTCTTCAGCCAAATCAGCATCCCATAGATGGTTTGCAAGAACCGAGTGGTCCGACACGAAGACGATTGAACCGGTAACATCGATTTCGCCGTAGTCATTGTTTTGAATGACGTCAAGAACATCAGAAACAGGATAATCGATTCTAATAATGAGTCCTGTCATTCCTTCACCCAATGTTGGGTTTTGCTCGCTGTCAATGTTATCGGGGAATTTAGCGACACGAGCAGAAGTCGATGCTGCTGCAAGTATACTGATTTCTCGATTTGAATCCGATTGTTCATCAAGAACTTGGATAGCAGTTGGGCGGTGGAATAGAACAGGCATTCGGCAATTATCGATTTGAGCAAGGGCAACTGCCTCTTGGGAACATGGAATCAACTTTTCATCACCCATCTCACTGATATTTTGATTCACACTTGCTACGGACCAAAGGCGTCGATAATCAGCAGGCTGAATGTTTCCCTTGCCATCATCCACCTCATAGAATCGCTGATCATCATAGACGGGTGCATCGAAATATTTGACCCCGAATTCTGAAGCGACGAGTTGAGCGTTGGTCGAACTTGCTGCAAGAATGACTTTTCCGCCTTTCTTGGTGACGAAATCATGGAGAGCGGATGCTTCTGCAGCATCAAAAGGCTTCTCTGGCCCAGCAATAATCAGCATGGTTCTGTGAGGGTCATTCCAATCATTGACCAACATCGGTGTCGACATGGTGTTGGCGATACTGTAATCATTTTCTTCGATGACATTACGCATTTCAGTCAACTGTTGCATCGAATATTCATCAGCAGCATTGTTGTAAGGTGAAAGGACTGTGTTCTTGTCCCAGCTCACAATACTGATTACAAGAACCGAAAGGAAAAGTGAAGAAACAAGACCTACTTTGAGCCAAGTTTCAATGCTGATTTTTGTGGATTCTTGGTCTGCTATATTTCTCCCCCCTTGTGCGCTTGCCGTACTCTTGAATGCTATAACAACCGTCGGAACCTCGCTCTACACTTAATGCTTTTTCATGCGTGATTTGAAGCCATAGATTAATAGAGGTTGGAAATCAATTCTTTGATGAAACATTTAAAGTTCTAAATGTACGAGAAAAGGCCCGAAAATATCAAAAAAACCGAGATTTAGTATTTAATATCCTTATTTCTACCAAGTGAGGCCAGGCTGAACATCATCAAAAGTTCAACACCACCAACCCACGGTAGAGTATTCGATTCTTGAGACAAACCGTCGCTGTCATCGCTGTCATCGGTGTTATCTGTTTCAGATGATGTCGAAGAAGAGTCTTGGTCATCGACCGCCATCACTTCGAGTTCAAATGTTGTGCTACGCGAAGCATCGTCGCCTTCTGAGGTCAAGGATAAGGTGATTTCACAGACTCGGTTCGGTTGACTTTCTGATGCTTCAAGACGGAGTGTAACATAGGTATCTTTCCCATTCTGTGCATCGGTGGTCTCAACCAATGTATTCGCTAGATCTTCAACGTCTGGCATCGAGAGGTGGGGGCAACTACGAAATTGTACAGTCGCTTGTTTCACCGCGTCTCGAGCGTTGCCGTTATTGGCAAGTTTCGCTGAAATTTCGATCCATGAACCTGCGTGTAAATTTTCATCTGAGAGGGTAATTATTGGGCGCAAATCAAAGATTCTTGGAACCCCAACATCTCCTTCGAGTTCTTGTGTACTTGCCGATGTGTCACCAACTTTCTCTTCAGCAGTTATCATCAAAGTAGAAGTATTGTCAGGATTGTATTCACGAGCATCATCGTCATCGATTGAACTGAAAGTGATGGTAAAGGTATCATTACCATTCGCTGCAACCGAAAGAGAATCTGGGCCACTGAATGTAAACGGAACCCAACTATCAAACTCATAGGTGAGTTCGAGTTCAAGTGGCGACATTCTATTATTTTCAACATAAGCGATTAGTTCACCCTCTGCATCCCAATCAAGGTCCATTTCCACGATGTATTTTGAATCCATATCGGTCGCCCAACCGATAGTCCAAGAGGACCCTTCAAACGGATTTTGTGCGTGTACCGGAATACTGCTCAATATTGAACATCCAAGAAGAAGAGTCACTAGCATAATGAGTGGAGATTGTTTCATGACATCACTTCATTCTAGTATTTTTTGAACCGCTCTTTTAGTCAAAACTCGGACCATGGATTTACGATATCGTGGTGGCAAGGATGTATTATTCACTGGTTGAACACTCTTTCTTACTCCCGAGGCAAGCGCTTTGACCGAAGCCATTCCATTCCAGCCATCTTCAAGCACAGCTGCCACCTCTTCCGGATGGCAACGGGGAATAGATTCCAGTGCTGTAGTAGCAATTTGAAGAGAGTTCACGTCTCCAGGAATCCATGATGCTGCTACCCCTGCTTCTGGGAAATCCCATGATTCGCGCACACGTAATTTTTGATATGAACCGGTACGTCCTGCGGCTTCTTCAGGAAGCGTTACTTTGAGGAGGAATTCTCCGTCTTCGAGAACATTTTTCTTCATACCATCAAGTTGGTAGAAATCCGCAATAGAGAGAGTTCGTAATCCATTGGGGCCAATCAGGTGAACCTCTGCGTCCAGTACCATCAATGTGGGAGCAATATCCCCTTGATAGGTTGCAACACACAGGGTGTTTTGATTTGGAATTACGCGGCAATCTGCACCGGTTCCACAATCTGCTTTATGGCACCAATCGATAGAACGGCGCCAAACTTCGCCCTGATTATACCAGAAACACCGAGTGTCGAGGCAAATATTGCCTCCAAGGGTAGCGGTTCGACGAATAAGTGATGATGCCACTTTACCAGCGGCCTCAACAATCAATGGGTGTATACCATTTTCAAGCGTCAAATCTGCCAATCGGGCCATGCATCCAATCTCATGAAGAGATAACGTATCAACACCTTCGATACGTGCAAGTGAAATTACATGGGGTTTTGGATTAAGGTGCCATTTGTAATTTGGAAGAAGGTCGGTCCCTCCTGCAACCCAATCGAACGCTTCGCCTTTTTCAAGCAACATGCCAGCAAGCGAGCAGGCTTCTTCAACAGTCGTTGGGTTATGAAGTGTAAACGGTGGCATCAACATTAATTATCACCTCTCATTTCTCGATTTTCTTTCTTTAGCCAAGCACGACCTGCAAGTCCAAGTTCAGCAAGTTGTTCAGGATCGGGTTCTGTGGCAGTACGCCAGCCTTCCACTTGGTCTTCCAATGGAATGGTCGGGTCAAAGCCGAACAAGACACCATTGACATAGGGGCTTGTATCTTCAGTTCTCTGTCGTGCCTTGTCTCGGATTTTATGTTCCTGTGCTCGAGCAACCAATTTCGGTTGCATCGAACTGAATGTAAGTGTTGGTGAAGGCAAATCGGTCGGGTCGTCAAATTCAGAAGCCTTCAGTGCCTTTTCAATACCCTTGAAGACAACATCTGGAGTGAGGGGGAGGGTGCGCAAACGGATTCCAATCGCGTCGTAAACAGCGTTTACCACGGCAGGGAGTATTGGAAGCAAAGGCCCTTCTCCGGCTTCTTTGGCACCGAATGGCCCTTCCGGGTCGCACGATTCGACAATAATCGGTTCAACATGTGGCATTTCATGAACGGAGGGGATTTTGTAATCAAGAAGATTTGCATTTTGTAGATGGCCGGTTCGGCCATAAACCATCTTTTCAGAGAGAACTTGGCCAAGGCCCATGTGACAAGAACCAATGATTTGACCTTTGACTGCCAAAGGATTGATGGCTTTTCCACAATCGTGGGCCGCCCATACATTGGTACATTGAATCATTCCAGTTTCGACATCGACATCAACCTCTGCAACATAGGCTGAAAACGAATAGGCTGGCGCCAAACCTGCTGCTGCTCCTTTGTGAACTCCACCCATTGGAGGTGAACGATAAGCCCCACTTGCAATCAAAGCGCCTTTGTCTTCTTGCGCTTTGTGAAGTGCTTTTAGGTATGAAACTCCAATTGCAGGGTCGTGTTTGTAGTAAATTCGGCGGTCGTTCAGAATTAAATTATTCGGATGATAGCCAAGGATCTCCCAAGCCGCATTGAGTAATTGTTCACGGATTTCAAGTGCTGCACGTATTGCAGCATTAGCATTCATGAAGGTGACACGACTGGAGTATGAGCCCAAATCGACAGGTGATGTGTCGCTTTCGTGGCTTCTTACGTGAATCATTTCAATCGGGAGTGCGAGTACTTCTGAAACAACTTGGGCAACGGCAGTGGTCGAACCTTGACCAATGTCAGCAGCGCCTGTGTGTACAGTTACGCCGCCATCCATGTCGACTTGCATGTGAACTGTAGCATGTGGGAATCGGTTTGGATCCCAATGAATAGGTAATCCCGAGCCCGAAATAAAGAAGCCACAACCAATTCCAATACCTTTCCCAAGTGGCATCTTACGGAATTTCTCATCCCAGTTTGAGCCCTTTCGAACCTTTTCTAGTGCTTCACGCATACCGTTTGAAGTAATTCGGAATCCGCTAATTGTTCTGCTGTGGGGTGGAAGAAGATTTGCCAAACGCAGGTCGATTGGGTCGACTTGCATGGTCTCTGCCATTTCATCCAGCCCCACTTCAACTGCACAACGTGTGTTGACTGCACCATGGCCACGCATGGCTCCTGAGGCAGGTTTGTTTGTCCAAACGCGTGCACCGGTGTAGTGGAATGAGCCCAACTCATAGGGTGCCGTCGCTAAAACTCCGTTGTAATATGAAGTGACGTGCCCGAATGATGCAAAACCGCCACCATCGATGAGTGCATCGATATCAAAGCCCGAAATTCGTGCATCTTCATCGGCAGTCATTTTGACTTCAATGTGACTCGGGTGGCGTCCACGATTAATCCAGTACACTTCTTCGCGGTCGAATGTAATTCGAACAGGCCGGCCAGATTTCCGTGATAAAATCGCCGCACACATTTCGTGTGGGAACGGGTCGGATTTTCCACCAAAACCGCCACCTACAAAGGTGCGAATAACGTTGATTTGGTGCATGGGGACTTCGAGAACTGTGGAAAGGGCGCGGTGAGTGTAATGAGGTACTTGTTGAGGGGTATAGAGTTGTAATCGACCGTTTGGGTCCCAATGGGCTACCACTGCATGCGGTTCGGTGAAACCGTGGTGTACGCCTGCCATGCTCCATTTCCCATGAGATTTAGCATGTGGGTTTTCGACCAATGACCGGTCTCCAAATTCTTGGAATACTCGCTTTTGGACGTTGGTTTTTTCCAAGTGATACTTGCCTCTCCAATGAATTGGTTCATCGGCATCTTCGAGTCCCTTTTTAGGGTCGAATACTGGTTCAAGGAGTTCCCATTCAATGTCAAAAAGATTGAGTGCTTCAAGAGCTGTAGCCTCATCGATTGCAGCGACACATGCAACCAAATCGCCAACGTGTCGTACTTTTTCGACAGCCATAGCATGTTCATCTTTTGTCACCGGAAGAACACCAAAGCGATGAGGCGCGTCTGCGCCTGTAGCAACTGCAAGAACGCCTGGAAGCGCTTCAACACGTGAAGTGTCAATCGACTTTATTTTGGCATAATGATGAGGTGAACGCAAAATCTTGCCAATCACTTCATTTGGCAGGCGAACGTCATCTCCATACCATGCTTGACCGGTTACTTTGGCATTTGAATCAACCAAGGGCGTTTCTCTGCCGACACTGGTTCCAGTTCGGACACGGTCGTGGATATGAGAGCCTGCAGGTTGCGCCTCTTTGCCTCCAACTGATTCGGGAATGAAATCAAGATCACGGGTTGACATCTTTGGTTTTGAACCACCAGAACCTGGCGGGGGAAACGCTTGCTTCCCTGCGACCCGCTTACCATCTTTACGAGTGGTGTGGCCGGGTCCACCTGGTTGTTGACGGTATCCTTCTGACATCAAAATCACCGTGCATGGCCTGGAGGCATATTGGGTTCGTCAGGCCCATCAGGATGTGGGTCTGGGTGAGCATCACTTGCTGGAGCTGCGGCAGCGGCTTCACCACGGTGAATCGACGCTGCGCCTTGAATCGATTCAATGATTTGTTGGTAGCCTGTGCAACGACAAAGGTTTCCGTCGATTGCACAAGCGATTTCTTGGTCAGTCGGCGTGTCATTTTCATTCAACAACGCTTGAGCGCTTATCAAGAATCCTGGCGTACAAAAGCCACACTGTGAGCCACCATACTCAGAAAAACAAGATTGGATTGGCGCCAAGTGTGCGCCATCTGCTAAACCTTCAACCGTCGTGATTGCAGTACCTTCAACTTGACCGGCCAAACACAGGCAAGAAAGGCGAGGCGTCCCATCTACCATCACTGTGCAACAACCGCATGTACCAAGGTCACATCCACGCTTTACGCCGAGTGTTCCGACCTTGTCGCGGAGCACATCAAGTAGGATTGCATTGGAGGGGACCAAGACTTCAACGGGTCTGCCATTAACTTTAGCAGACCAAATATTCTTGGCGGGAGATGGAATCATTTCGATGTGTTCACTGCCTACCATAATCAGTCGCCAAAGGCGAGGTAGTGGACCCCGCATATCAACATAGGGTATGCTCTTTGTTGAGAGGGTGCGAACTCAACATAGAGTTCAAACAGAGGGCGGCATGCGTTTTGTGACTGAACCGACATCATCTTTACCTGCGGGAGGGGATATCCAATCTTCATCTCCAGGTAAGATGAGCCCCTCGCCCAAGCCAACTAAGCGCCCGGCGAGATGTCTTTGACGATGAACTAATTCGTCCCAATTGTGTTGTTCATCTTTCCATGCTTTCCAACGGCGAAGTTGTCGTGATTTGATGACCAAACGACCGTATAATTTCAGATGGAGTTTCGCTGATGTTGGCCACCAAAAGAACAGAAGAATGAATACAAAAGCGGTTGGCAATTGAGTCAACATAGCCAACAACCAATGTAATTGCAAAAATTCGTTGACTGGACTCGCCTCGGCAAGTAACATCCAAGTAAACGCTCCAGAAATAATAATCCACCAAAGTGGGAAAAATACGACTGCAGTGATAACTTTTAGTGTACCAATAATCGATTGGTCAGCACCTCGCTTTTTCATGATATGTATGGCAATAGCGTTGCCGCGGTATGGGACGAGGTTGCCAAAAATAGCACTCCATGTGACAAGACCAAGCATCCAAGCCGCAGACCAAGCCCATGAGATGAACAATTTCATCGATGCCCATCTCGTAAGACGTTCAGGGCGCGCATCCACATCAAGTGGAGTCAAATTTCGTTGGTCCAGTTGCTCAAAGTGGTCTTCGCAATCCTCGACTAACTTTGATGTCAAGGAGGGGTCTGTCTCGGCTAAATATTCCCAGCCAGCACGAATACGTCGTGCACCCATCACCGATTCGGCATAAGTAGGCTTGACCAGCTTACCACCGGATTGGCGGATTTTCTCTGCATAAGCCAGACTTCGGCTTTTCCAAATAAGCGTCCGCTCCCTCCATGTGGTTTTCGAGAGGCTCGCACGCTTCAATTCAATACCTATTGAATCAGTAACCGAAGTGACCCATTCACGGTCAAGTCGGTCTTGTTCCTCTTCATTTTCAATGAGTTCTGGAGCGGCTTCGAATTGCATAACCCGTTCAACAACCACAGCAGCTCTTTCACGGAACGTTTGTGATTCCGAATAATGAAGGCCGATAGGGACCAATTGAGGCAATGGTTTACCATCCTGTTGGGCTTTTCTACGAGCTGCAAGAAGGATTCTGGCAGCACCCGAACGTGCACGCTTCACAGATGACTCCCTATGCGTTGTTCCTTCTGGAAAGATAATCAAACGACCACCGTCTGCAACAACAGAAGCCACGTTATCCAATTGTTGTTGATTTCTGTCTTTCGACCCATGTTGGTCACTACTGTCCTGTGAACGTTCGATTGGAACTGCTCCTGCACTGCGAATCAATCGTCCTAAAATTGGGATTTTGAACAATGTGTGTTTGGCGATCATTGAGAGTTTACCTGGAAGTGAGGCGTGCATGAGCATCGGGTCAATCAATCCACTTGGGTGCCAAGCAATGAAGATGATTCCACCTTCTGGTGGTATGTTTTCATCGTCAACAATGTTGATCTCACGAAACCAAATACTCACCAGCGAGCGTGAAAAACGACGCAATAAACGGTAAATCCGATTGGTCCGCGGGTGGCCCTTTCCGGTCGGGTCTTTTGGCCAGCGCATACATAGAGCCGAGCGTTCTAACTTTTGAGTTCATCTCCGGAATAAAACATCAACCGTTCTTTTCAGAGTTCGGCACATCCCACACCGACTAGTGTTTCGGTCCTGTTGTGGAGTCATGAATTAGGATTGCATTGGAGGGGTCGTCGCTCATGTCATCACCGCGCAAGGCATTGAAATCAATTCCTGCAAGTGTTCCTTCTTCTTTATTGGAAATGAAATTGATGACAAAGAGAACAAGAATGAAAAGAACGATGAATGCGCCGATTCCCATAAACATCGAAGTTGAAGACATTCCTGAGACTTCTTCCTTCGTTTCAAAGGCTGATTCAGTATCCATTAACATGACATTAACCGTAATCAAAGGAGATGAGGAGTGGCCGCCTGAATCATTGGATTTGATTCCACGAATAGAAATGGTATGATTACCGTCAAGTTCGATTCCGGGTAAGTGCTCGAGTTGGTGAATGATATCGATGGCGGTTAAAGTTCCAGTGGTATCACCATGGTCAAAACTGTGTACATTCGACCAATCATCTCGTAAATGATTACTGCGCCATTGAATGGTATCAACTCCACCGGTTGCCGAATAAGCCAACATCCCTTCAGGAGTCATATGAATTCGGTTATTATGACCGTTTTCGGTTGTCAACATGATTTCCATTGAATCATCAAACGCATAATCACGTTCTGCTGCTTCGTAAACAGCATCAAGGGCTCTAACTTCTCCGTGACCATAGACGTTGTTTTGACGATTTTTGGGGATTGCATCTTCCAGACAAGGTTCGTTTGCAGCCATGTATATACATAACCGATATGTTGCCGTTTCTTGCATGATATTACGGACATCAAACGGTGAAAGATCGGGATTGGCTTGGAACATCAACGCAGCAACACCTGCTGCTCCAGGAGTAGCCATAGAAGTTCCAGACATGTCGGTGTATCGGTCACCTGAATTCGCTTCAACAGACATCACATTGCTACCAACATAGGCAATGTTAGGTTTGATTTTTCCTTCTTCAGTAGGGCCTTGGCTTGAATAAATGGCAATGGCTGAATTCTTGTCTAATGCTCCGACGGTGATGGCATCTTCCGCCGAACCAGGTGTTCCAATTTGAGCCGAAACGGCATTGTTTCCTGCTGCGATGAAAATCGCGATTCCTGCAGTCATCATTTCATTGGCATAGCGGTTTACGCTATCATCATCGGATGAAGTCCACTCTGCGAGACCAGGCCCTCCAAGGCTCATCGAAGCAGCACGGATGTTGAACTTGTAGCGGTTTTCAACCGTCCACTCCATTCCAGCCATAACTGTAGCAAATGAACCAGAACCAGCACCATCAAGGACTTTTACGCCAACTAAGAATGCTTGAGGAGCCATTCCTACGTGTTCATAATTAGGGGCGCCTGTGCCTGCAGTTGTACCAGCACAATGCGAGCCGTGACCATGGTCATCGTAAGGGAACACTTCAGTTCCATTGACCGAACTTGGATTGTTTACTGGGTCATAGAATGCAATAACTTTCGGGTCATTGGTCGAATTATCATCATCGAGGTCGTCAAGACTTGCGTGGGCACCGTCAATTCCAGTATCGATGATGGCGACTGCAGAACCTGCACCATCATATCCGGTATCAGCCCAAACGGTATCAACACCGTGAAGTACAGCAGAATCGCCGTTATTCACAGTAAGAAGACCGTCCAGTTCTAGCATGATAACACCGGGAAGAGTTGTTGCATCGAGGATTCGGTCGACAGGAACTCGACCTGTTAAAGCATCGATTCCTTCCAAGGTCCATTGATGTTGGAATTCAATTTCACGTTCGAGTAAGGCTATTTCTTCCGCACCCGGCGTATGGTCAAAATCAATGATTAGAGGGAGGGTGTTCGCCTCATCAAGGAAGAGTGGGCTGTCTTTGTGAACTTCGATCATATCGCCGATTCCATTTCCATTTCGGTCGACGGTTGTTTCAACCCACCAGCCTTCTGCTTCAACGCTGTCTTGCTGAAGAGAGACCGGTACTGCCATAGCCAAAGTTGGAAGAACCATGATACTCAAACAGAGTAAAGTTATTGCTTTTCGTGATGCAAACATCATTTCACCAAATCAAGCCAACAGCCACCGACTTTTGAACCCATTGAAACAAAGTGTAAAAGAAGGCGGAGGCTGGAAAATACTTCACGATTAAGCATTCCTTCAATATTAACGGGTCAATCATTAAAGCCTAATCGAAAATAGTTGGTTTGATTATTATGGCGGCTCCAAGACGTTCGGCACCACGAAGAATGAATGTATCAGCACAGGGCTTGTTAGCAAAATCCAGCCAACCAACCCCCTCGAGTGCGATTTATACCAACTCAGAACCCACTGAAATACCGATGGTTGTTCGAGCACCTGGCGATTCGATTTCTGACGCAAATCGTTCCCTGATGAAGTTTTCACAACTTATCATGATGGGTATCGCTTTAGCAGCGATTTGGGGAGGGTTATTCCAAATTGCATTTGCAGATGATGCAACAAACTCTGACTTCTTAATCTTGTTCTTGGGTGGATTTTTATCTGCGAGTATTGCCATTGGGTGGATTTATGCTCAGAGTAAAAAGAACGATTTTGTCCTGTATGAAGTACAAGACTATATGCTCGGTATTGGGTTCTTTTTTGCTACAATAGGTACAGTTTGGGGTTCGCGATGGCTGATTGGTTTAGTGACTGGAGAAGGCTGGACTGAACTTTTTGGCAACGCCAGTGATTTCAATGCCGGTGGCTGGTATAACCCTGCCGAAGAAGGCGGATGGGTTGAATGGCATCCAAATGCAAAGGGAATCTATGTTCAAACCGCGGCCATTCTGGCGTTAATCTTTGGTGAAATTCAACTCTTGAAACGCTTCAAAGGCGCTACTGGCTTCGGGCGTGCTGTTGCTGCATATGCACCAATTTTAGTATTGGTTGGAGCCGGTATGGGCCCATGGATGACATGGACAAACAATGAAATTTCATATGAAATGGGACTTTCCCTCATCTTGCTCTGTTTTGCTGCAATGGAAATGGCACTCCGCTCAAATAAGGCATTGAATTTTGTGGTTGTGGCGGTCGTCTCTGGACTCACTCCAATTCTCTTTGAAGTGTTCAACACCAATGCCACAACCAATGGCGCAGGCGGTGCAATTTCTCTCCTCATATTCATCATCGCTATCCAAGGCTACTACGCCTCTCGACAAGAACTTCGTTCAGAATTAATACAAAAGGCATCGATTGTGCTGGTTGGTGAAATTGTACTCGCTATGTATATCGCACGTATTGAAGGATTGAACTTCCATCTTGGCCCAATCAAATCTACTGCCTTAGAAATTGATCACATCTTTGGATTGAGTGTCGCTCTTTGGATTGCTGTATTGGTGTTCTATTTCCCAGCAGTACAACAACGTCGAGTGCCATGGATGCCGATTGGTTTGGCAGCAGCACTCGTCGCGTTACCCAATGATGGAAGTGCCCTACCTTGGGTCATCACGCTCTTGATGATTCCATACATGTTATTTATCGCAAAGGCTACACGACGTTGGGTTGCTGATTACACGGTTACCGCCTTAGCCTTGTCTTACTTTTTTACAGATGTGTTTGCAAATATAAACGATATACCACTCAGCGAAACATTTGGATTTACCGGCATGCAAGTGATTATCCCTATCGCCCTGTTCAGTATTTCTGAATTTGCCCGACAAAATGACAAAGTCTCAACTTGGACGCATTTAGTGATGCTTGGTTCAATTGTTCTTTCACGAACAATTCTACAAGCAGATGATTGGTTCATGCCGTGGATCTTCGTTGGCTACATGCTTTATCTTGCTCGAAATTCATTCACTGGCCTGACCGCAGAAAGTTCGTGGGAAAAGAAAATGCAAGCCACGCTTGTTGTTTTAATTGCCAATGCATCGATGATTCTTCTCGTAATACTCAACAAGCTTGATTTACCGGAAATTTTGCAAGGCTTACCATTGCCTGAATATTTTAATTATCAAATATTCATTCTCGGAGCAGTCAGTTATTGGATACTTTATCCAGCCCGTAAGATAGAATTGGATATTGGGTTATTGTTCAACTGGACAAAACGATTCGCAGCAAATGTACCAGTGTACAATGTCGAAACGAATTCTTGGACTGTTTCCGACAATACCGAAGTGAAAGAAGATGCCGCCTGGGTCGAAAAGAACAGTTGGAGTGAATTAACACGCGTGTCCCTTCTTATTCCATTTTTCATGATGAGTTTTAGCATCATCACAATGGTAAATCCGTGGGGTAATGAATTCGATATAGCGGGTACTGAATCATTGGTTGGTGGTCCATGGACTTTGCTCCTGCTCGCACCTGTGGCTGCTCTCGTTCTTGAAATAAAGAATATGGATGCCATCTCTTCAACTGTTCGTTCAGCGGGTGTGTGGGTCTTATTCACAATCGCTCTCCCAATCAGTATCGCGTTCTATAGTATACGAGAAAGAATGCAAAATCATGTAGATTACAGTGAAGTTTCAATCCTTCCAGTCGCCATTCTTCTCGATGTCATACTTTTGAGCGCCCCACTTTATGTCAACTGGCTCATTACTAAACGCGGTATAGATGAAGACCACCTTTCAGTCAATGCTGATGCTTGGGCCATGCTTGGACTGTTAGGTTTGGCTTGCCTTGATACCTCGGGTGGATTGTTGTTGATCTCAATGTTGGCATTAGTCACTGTTCGATGTGTTCAACATCGCCATGTCTGGCCGTTGATGCTTTCTCCGATTGCATTCTTCTTACTCAACTCCCATTGGCTTGATTCGGCAGGAATCGGGAGATTTATTATCGAAGCGATAGATTCTACCAATTATGATTTTGCCGGATTTGGATTCCTTTCCCTAACTCGACTGGGTGGTATTTTCATTACTTTACAAATGGTGTATGTCCTCATCATGGATAATAAATATGTCAAGCAAAGTCAAACTGGACGTGAGCCATTACCATGGTATGGCGTTTGGGGTTGGGCTCTAGTCGGTGTGCTTGCTGCAAGTTCAAGCGTAGGTTGGATTCCAGCAATCATGTTTGCGTACCTCATTATCAATTCGTGGACTTCAGGCAAAATAGAATCACTTTCAGCCCTCCATTTAGGATTGGCAATCAGCCTTCTCATTGGCATGGGAATTGAAGATGTTTTCGAAACATTCGAGCGGGCATTCTCTTGGAGTGTGTTGCTTACAGCCTGTTCTGCTCTCACCTTTGTAACCATGAACGATAAAGATTTACTTTTCAAATATGCATCACAGGAAGATGGGAAAGAAATCTCTTCTGCGAAAAGAGAAGAAATCGTCAATAGCCTTTACATCATCACATATGTCTCATTCATTCTGAGTTTCGACGCATTGCTAGGCATTGGAACACTGGCTGGAGCGATATTACTGACACGAGATATTCTCTTAAAGGGTTATTCAAACGCGTTATTCTTTGTCCCTGCGATTCATGCGTTGGCATTAGCAAATCTCATCATTCAACTGGACATCGACTCGATCGATATCGGCATACCAATCGGAATATTCCTGATGCTTGAAGGCCTTGGTATTTCTTGGCTTTCATTACAAAATGACAAGATGTATGAACTAGAATTCTTTGAATGGGAAGATGATAATTTATTCCTTGATTTCCTAGACCGCTTAGGGATGGCAGGGGTACTCAGCGCACTTGCGGGTATCTTCTTTGTGTTCGGTGAAATCGACCAATGGACTTTTGCTTGGATGCTTACGACAGTAATTCTCATCGCAGTTGGAATTCAAGGGTATGCACCTGATTATGAGGCTCGCTGGAGGCGTCTCTTCGGAGGTTACGGTTCAATTCTGTCCTTTGTTGCGTTCAGCATGGAAGTTGAGAGTGAGACTATGCAAGCGCTTTCATTTGTCGGCGTCGGGTTGATTGCATTGGGTTGGGGATTCCTTACCATGCAAAGATTGGATGATGATGATGGGATTTATGAAGTGGATGAAAATCAACCACAGGATTCTATCCCAACTCCTCAACAAGCCTCTCTTTTAGATAGAGGGCAGAAAAAAGCCGAAGAAGTTCCAGAAGACATTGAGGACGAGGTCGAAGAAGACATTGAGGACGAGGTCGAAGAAGTTCTAGAAATCGTTGAGGAAAAATTCAAAGGAATTCCGGAACCCGTTACAAGACAATCCGAAGAAGTACCGAAAGTCGTTGAACAGGTGCTCCTTCCAATGCCGGACACAATCGAAACATCACATGGGTTTGAGATTCGTCTACCTCCTGGAAAATTGGAAGCTGTTCTCAAATCAATTGATTCAACACCGCATGAGGGATATAAACCGGTGATTGGTTTCAATTCAAACGGACAAATTGTCATTGATTGGGTCGGAGTTTGATTCAAACCGATCGTCGTTCAGCGCCTTGAGAACCTGTGACAAACAGTTCTACGGATAGGTCAGGAGATGAGGGGTAAGCATTCCAGTATACTTCACGCATTTCTTGATTTGCATTCATACATGCTACAACATCACCTGGCCTTTGTGTTAGGTCTGCGGATTGATTGAGATGAGCAATCATAGGTTCAATATTTGAAAGGTTGACCAGGCCCCAACCCGTTTGTGTGCAAGGCGCAACAGGTGAGATAGGCATTGTTCCCGAAGTAGGGTCCCATCCGATATCCGGATACCATGCTGAACGGTTGAGTGCTTCACGGACATCAGCGTTTGAAATTACGAATGGGTTGCCATCGTCATCAGATCCGTTCACCAACATCCCTTGACGCTGTTCAGGAGAGGCTCCCGCCCCATCGTCATGGAATTCAAAGCGAAGTGATTCCAAAACAAAGGAAAGGATTCCTGCTGTTCGAGGTGTAGCAAAAGAAGTTCCTGAAGTTTCATGATAACCGTCGATGTCGTCATGGTTTGGGAGATATTGCGTCCAATCCGCTGAGATATCAGGATATGAACCTGACATGATTTCCTTTTGGTCATCCCCTTCTTCGGCATATCCTGCAATACCGATGGACCAAGGAGGGCCAGCAGTTGAATCTTGAATGGCAGGAGAAGGGCTATTGTCGGCAGCTCCAGTATGCATCTTTCCTTGCTCAACAACCGCAATTTCTGTTCCTCGCTCGATGCCAGAGACCGGTACCGAACCCGGTGCACCAAAAGACGTTGTAATGACATCGACGAGAGGTTGATTGGCCGCAGCAAGCACCGCTTCAGTGCTGAATCCTTCGACGAAGAAAATCACAGCGTTGGGATTTGCATTCAAAACTGCTCCAGTCACTGCCGAACCATGACCATCACTTGGGTCATCTAAAATCAATATCTCACTGTCACCATCGGGTGAAGAACCAATAATTTTGGTTCCGGGGAAATAGACGATATCGCTTGCGTTTAACGTATCCCAGCATGATTGTTTATCAGCATCATACCGTTCTTGCCAACTTCCATTGAAAGTTAAATCGCAAATTTTGTTCACGCCAAGTTCGTCTAAGAGCCATGAGGGATAGGTCTCATTGGTCCGGAAATGGTCGTGGTAAACATTGATGCCAGTATCGATTGGGGCAACGACGGAAAAGGCCCGCCAGCCATTATTTTCACTCGTGTCCTGTGAGGATGGAGAGGAGGGTGAGTCACCGGTTAATGCAAGAGCGAAAAAAGAGAAAATAAGTAAGAAAGTGAGAACACCTACAACAATGAGGGCTTTAGGTTCCATCAAAGGAGCAGTGTCAAAAGAGTCTTGGGGGGCCTCCAAAACTGTCTCTTCCGGCATAGTTGTTCCTCCAATGAGGACTTCATAACCCTACGCCCAATTCAAAAACCCCAACCTGTTGGCGAAATCATGGGTGAAAGCGACGAACGCTTGGTTTGGATTGACCTTGAAATGACTGGACTGGATATTGGAAACGAATCTATTATCGAAATTGCGACGGTTGTGACTGATGGAGAACTCAATATTCTTGCAACTGGTCCGAATCTCGCAGTTTCGGTATCCGAGGAACTCTTGGCAGGAATGGATGAATGGAATACTACTCATCATAATGAAAGTGGGTTGGTTGAACGTGTTCGTACAGAGAGCGTTTCATGCGAACAAGCCGAAGCCGAAACGCTGGCTTTTCTCAAGAAATGGGTATCTCAAGGTGTTGCACCGCTCTGCGGAAACAGTATCTGGAACGATAAAAAATTCATGGAAAAGGAAATGCCTCTCCTTGTCGATTACCTTCATTATCGAATGATCGATGTTTCAACGGTCAAAGAATTAGCCCGTCGTTGGTATCCAGAAGCCGGAAGATACGAAAAGAAAGGCGCCCATCTTGCATTGGATGACATCCTTGAATCTATTGAAGAACTCCGCTATTTTAGAGAACGAATATTCGCTCAAAAGTGAATTAAGTTCGCCAAGTCGGTGCTTCTGCATCGATGCCTTTGAACGAAGCCATGATTTGAGCAACAACTGCCACAGCAATTTCTTCTGGTGATTCTGCACCAATGTTCAAACCAATCGGGCAAACTACAGCATCAAGAATCGATTGCTCAATGCCTTGCTCGTGACATGTTTTCTCAAAGGCTTGCCATTTTGAACGGCTACCTATAACACCAATTCTAGGACCTTGTTGACCATCTGGCATGGCTTTTTCATCATGGAACAGATGAAGGAGTCCTAACAAACGCTCTTGGTCTTCTAACCAATCATGACCGAGAAGCAAAATATCTGAAAATCGACGAAGACTGGCAAGTGTTTCATTCTGAAGAAAGGCATCGACGGAAACCGAGGAGCGTTGTTGTGCATTCGGATACATGGCCTCGGTGGAAAATTCAGTTCGAGTATCATGAACTGAATGATGCCAGCTCAATGCATCCAAAGACTTTGCAATCGCTTGACCACAGTGACCTCCACCCATCAGCAACACGTGTGGCATTGGAATCATCACCTCGATTGCTAGCGTAACTTGACCGCCGCAAAGAGAATCAAGTGGTGTCACTTCATAGCCCTTCGCACCTTTGTTCAATCCGTATCGTACTACCTCTCCAAATGGACGATATTGAATTTGAAGGTGTTCTCTGCACCGTTGAAGGATTTTCATTTCTAATCCAGCGCCACCTACAGTTCCAACCCATTGTTCATCTGAAGTCATTGCCAAACGAGCACCGACTTTGCCCGGTACGCTACCCGCAGTTTCTACGACGCTGGCAAGTATAACGCGTTGCCCAGCGGCAAGACGAGAAAGGGTCCAAGCCATCACCGCCGCAGTCATGCTTACCGCTTGAGGAGGTGACACATACCCTTTGCCCTACAAGTTTCAGCCCATTTGGAGTAAGGATAATTCGTGTTGCTTCAATAAAATCAAATCGTCTGGTTGGTCGATATTTAACCCAAGAAGAGGCCCATCTACAACCACTTCAGCAAACGAAACCAAATCCCGTAAGGATGACTGAGTGGGTGCTGCTAGAACAGATTGAATGGCATCTGAATCCAAAAGTAAAGGATGACCTCTCCGCCCGTTTGATGCAAGAGTTGAACTGCTTTCTGTCAAAAGTAAAGACTTGACATGTTCAACCGTCCATCCCGGCCGGTCAACTGGGGCGATGATGACTCGTCTTGGCATTCGCCCTTTGTCTCCAGCAAGAGACAAAATTCCACATTGAATGCTTCCTGTTCTCCCCTCTTCAGGCGCTGAGTTTACAATGACTGTCGAACCGATGGCTGCTTGCATGATTTGAACTGAAAGTTCGCTTCGGGTGACAATAAGAATTGGTGAACAACCTGCTTTGGCTAACTTTTGAAAGGCAAGCCCAACCAATGTTGTTTTTCCAACAGCCACCAGAGATTTCGGTTGACCAAGCCTCTGACTGGCCCCTGCAGCGAGTATCACGGCTGGGCAAGGTTTGGCCATAATTCAGATTCGAGGCTCGAGGGTTTTGTTCTTTGCTCTTGATATAGACTCGATATGTTCGATGCGTATGTCGAAAGGAAAGTACCGAATGTCAGAACCTGAACTTCGTTCAATTGAGATGTTACAATCTGTCGCAAAAGCTACATCGAATGTTGAAATCTTCATGTTGACCAATGAAACCATCAAAATCCGTGTACAAGGTGAGTCCCATAGATGGTACCAAATCGATTCCATTTTTCAGGGTATGAGCAACGAACTCTACGAACCCGCTCCACCTCAACCACAATGGTCGCTTTCAGTGACTGCGGGACGCTGGCAAAACGATGTCATCTCCGAGAACCAATATTCTGTCAATCTCTGCCTACATTCAAAAAATCAGAATTTACCGATTGGTGACCAAATAGTTTCACTGGTATTGGCACTGTACAACGACATCAAAACTGCTCTCAAAATACCGATGCTGGCACAATTCATCATATGTCAGCGTGAGATGTTAAAGGAAATTGTCATCTTTCAAGACATGATGATTGTCACTCAGGCTATGATTGATGAAGATGACTGGCCATTCGATGGAATGGAGGACGAGGAAGAAGATGAGGATGAAGATGAAGATAGGGACATGTATGATGCTTTTGAAAGAGAAGTACTTGAGGTCTCAACCGATGAAATGTTAGACCGGCAACAGGCTTGGGAGGAAGAGATACATTGCCTGAGCGAGACTCAAGGAGAAGCCGAAATCAATACCGAAATGAAAGAAAAACAAGAACAGGAATTGATTGATTTCTGGGGACTCTTGACCGATAAATTACACGACAAATGATCACAGATTTTTGGTAATCTCGCGACCGATAATCATTCGCTGGATTTGTGAGGAGCCTTCATAAATTTGCATGACTTTTGCCGCTCGCATGAGTCGAGCAACTGGGTATTCCTCTGAATATCCGTATCCGCCATAGACTTGCACAGCATCGGTTGAAACTTCCATAGCAGTATCTGCAGCGAATCGCTTTGCATGAGCGGCGGATTCCGTGTTTTGGAGTCCTGCGTCTGAATCTGCGGCGGATTTCCAAGTCAACAACCGCGAGGCTTCGATTTTTGTTTTCATATCAGCCAACATGAATTGGATAGCCTGATGACGATGAAGAGGTTTACCAAAAGTCGACCTTTCACCCGAATATTGGAGTGCGTGCTCGTAGGCGGCACGGGCAAGACCAGTGGCATGAGCAGCAATATTTGGACGACTCATGTCAAAGGCTTTCATAGCGTTCATCCATCCACCGGATTCGGTCCCACCAATCAATTGATCAGCCGGGACACGAACATCATCAAACTGAATCGAACGGGTATCTGAACAACGTTGTCCCATGTTGATTTCCTTCTTGCCAAGTGAGAAACCCTCTGCATCTTTCTCGACAATAAAACCGGACATACCTTTGTATCCAGCATCGGCATCTGTCTTCGCTAATACGAAGAAGAAATCAGCATAACCTGCACCTGTAATCCACATTTTAGAACCATTGATGATGTAGTCATCACCGTCTCTTATTGCACTTGTTTTACACGCTGCAACATCAGAACCTGCACCAGGCTCGGTTACGGCATACGACGCCAATGCTCCCTCTTCTGCGACCATTCGAAGCCATTTTTGCTTCTGTTCCTCGGTAGCACCGGTAATAATTGGTGCACATGCCAGCGAAGTGGCATATGCAGCTGTAGCAAAACCCGGATCTCCCCAAGCCAGTTCTTCATTGACAAGGACCTCTTCCATCGAACCTAATCCTGGACCACCATAGTCTTCGGGAATGTGGAGATTAAGCAATCCCATTTCGTGAGCCGCTTGAATTACTTCTTTCGGGTAAACTGATTTTGAATCCCAATGCTCAGCATTCGGACGAATTTCATCGACAGCGAATTCGTGTGCAAGTTCTTTCAACATCTCTTGCATTTCGTCGAGTTGGAAGTTCACCATGAAGAAGGCGAAGAAGTCGCCCCTTATGTCTTCATTGTTTTCAAAAGGGCATCCCATAACGGTTGTATGCCAATTGCGCAATTATGAACGCAATATACATGATAATCAATGAATACCCTTCCCATTTTTTGAACTCATACGAAGTTCTCATCATTAGTAAAGCCATTATGCATCCCAGAAGAGTGAACGGGATGATGATGTAAACGATTAGTTCGAATCCTGCGGGTGTGATGGCGAGAGGATGGACTAAACCGGCCAAACCAATGGAAAGCAATGGGTCGGTAATATTGGAGCCGATAAGCGTCCCAATAGCCACACCCTGGCTTCTTTTTGCTGCCATCAAAGCGATGGTCAACTCAGGTAAAGAAGTTCCAATACCTGAAACAGTGGCTCCGACAATGGCATGAGGAACATTCAGTTCAATCGCAATAAGACGCGCGTATTCAACCAAATGATGGGCTGCAAAAACAGCAAATGCAAGACCAAAGACTATCATAATCGTATACGCAGCAATACTCCAGTTTGAACCACGTACACCCACATCCTCTTCGATTTCCTCCTCCTCCAATTTTATGTCTTTGCGATGCATCAATAACCATGTAATGTAAATGATATACAGTAAGACTAAGATTCCAGACTCCCAACGTTCCAAGGTATAACCCGTGAGCAAGAAGAAGGTGAGTATTAGAACGGCTAATAACATGATGAGGCCATCACGCTTCAACCATGATTCTCGTATTTTGAGTCCTTTATTAACCACAACAAGACCCAAGATAAGAGTGATTTGGACAAAAATAGAACCGAGAATTCCACCAATCGCAAAATCAGCAACTTCAGGCTTTGAAGCCACATCTGCAGCAGCTGTTGTGGTAACCAATATTTCGGGTAACGAAGTCCCAATAGAGACGATAGTCAAGCCGATTATCACCTCTGGCAATCCACCTCTACGTGCTAATCCTTTGGCCCCTTCAATGAAAAAATCTGCTGAGAAAATCAGTAAACCAAGCGCTAAACAAGCGATAACTAAAGTGATAATGAGGCTGTTAGTCCCTGTCGAATCCGATAGAAAACTAACACCGATGATTCCGAGGAATAAAGCACCAGTGGTAATCATCGTTTGAAAATGAAGAAGTTCGGGGATTCCCATCACTTTATCCTCGGACCCCATGGGGTGAACCAACAGCCTTTACTTCTTCACGCTTGCCTTACTATTATCATCAGATGGCATGTTTCGTAAAGAACATAAAAGGATGGCTAAAGCGGTAAACATGTGGCGGCGTGGGTTTGCTGAATTTTTCGGTACCGCACTCATGGTTGGCGGTGGATGTGGTAGCATAGCCCTCGGCGCATCCGATGCTGTAGTTTCACTTTCCTTTGGAATTGCAGTCACTGTTGCCATCTTGTTATTCCAACCGATCAGTGGAGCACACATTAATCCAGCCGTTTCACTTGCCTTTTTCCGAACAGGACATCTCGAAAAAGAGGCTTTAATCCCTTATATCGTTGCTCAATTAAGTGGGGCAATGGTTGCTGCATTTCTTCTTCAAGGCGTTGGACCGACCAAAATAGCTGCTGATGTCTCAATTCCTACGGCTGGATTGATTGAAGTGTTCATTACTTTTTCACTTATGGCGAGCATATATTGGATTGTTCTTCGTTCGCAAACTCATGTATCTATTGCCATTTTTGTCGGATTTGTCGTAGGTTTATTGGCATTTATGTTTGGACCTTTAACAGGTGCATCTATGAATCCTGCTCGAACATTTGGACCGAATATTTTCGCCGGAGAAGCCTCAAGTATTCTGTTCTATAGTTTTACTACTGCGATTGGCGCTTTGATTGCAGCCGAGGCTTTTATCCGTATGAAACTTGGAAACGATGAAATCGAATCTCAAGATTGAACGGTCAAACGTAAAACTTTGATTACATGCTCAAGTGAAGGTATAGTGAAATTTTCAAGCGGTGGCGAGAATGGAACCGGTGTATCCAAGGCACCAATGACAAGAGGTGCTGCTTCAAGTAAATAGAAGCATGATTCCAATATTCGACTTTGAATACTGTGCCCTAATCCGCCGCACCATTGCCCTTCTTGAAGAACAACCAGACGACCAGTTCTTTGAACAGATTCAATACATGTTTGGGCATCAAATGGAAGCAATGTTCGCAAATCAATGATCTCGATTTCAATCTCTTCGGCTGCAAGTTGCTCGGCTGCTTGTTGAGCCACATGGAGCATTGAACCCCAAGTGACCAAGGTCACATCCCGGCCGCCACGGACCACTGCGGCTTTACCGAGTTTGTATCTCTCCCCATTGGCAATGGCTTGCTTAACCGATTCAGTATCGACCTCTTGGTTGATATTTTGTCCCCATCCAGTCAATCCACCGCGTAGACCATACAAGCCAATATGCTCCAAGAATAACACGGGGTCATTCAATTCTGCACCTTCCATAAGGAGGTCATACGCATCTTGCGGTGTTCCAGGGGCAACAACAACCAATCCAGGGTCATTAGCGAACCAGGACTCAATCATGTTCGCATGGAATGGCCCTGAACGTGTACGGCCACCTAAAGGAATTCGAATGGTCATTGGACAATCGGCACCCCAGCGCCATCGAAGCATGGCGGCATTATTGACCAAAGCATTGAATCCAAGCGCTGCAAATCCACCGAATTGTATCTCAACCATCGGACGCATACCTGAAAGGGCTGCTCCTACACCAGTGTGAACAATCGCTGCTTCACACAATGGCATATCAAGAAGTTTTTCTGAATGACCTGCATTTTTCAATGCCATATTCATTCCAAAGGCACCAGCAACTTCCATGTCTTCACCAATAAAAATACAATCATCGCCATGACGTGTTGCGATGTCTACCATGGCTTGTTGAATAGAACGGGCATAGGTCCAGCCACCTTTTTCGGCATAGGCAAGAGTAGTGTCCCCAATCTCAAGTGAAGGTTCAATCAATTCGGCTTCTTGGTTAAGCGACAAACGAGTAAAACGTTGTTCATGTGTTTCAGCATCGCTCAACAACGTCACGCCTTTAGTAACCGTTTCAGGTTCCGGCCATGCCATTTTTTCAAGTTCTTCTCGAGCGGTTTCTACATCAAGTTGTTCTTGCGCCTCCATTTCCAACAATATGGATTCATCGAGGCCAAGGTCAAGAAGCAATTGACGGTGGGTTGGAATCGGGTCTTTTGCTTCCCAATAAGCAAGCAAATCACGATCAACATATCCAGGAGGAGTCCCGGATTCATTTCCAAGATACAAATCATCATGGTGATGAGCATGACCACAACCCCGCATTGTTTCGACATGGATGAGCGTTGGGCCGCCACCGTTCAAAGCAAATTCTCGAGCACAGGCCGTACTTGCATACCATGAAGCAGGATCGGACCCATCAATAGTCCATGCTGGAAAACCCATTGCATCGGCTTTATCGGCCCAAATTTCAACACCAGATTGTTTGATTGGAGCGGTGTCTAAAGCGATTTGATTATTTTGAAGAATATAGGTGATTGGAAGACCTCGTGCTCCGGCAAGGTTCATCGCTTCCCAAAACTCTCCAGAAGATGAGGCTCCTTCGCCAATACAAGCCACTTGGAATCGATTGAGTTTTTGATGCCATGCCGCAAAAGCAAGACCGGTCATCGTAACGCTGGCAATCGGTAAAGGGGCGGTTGGAGGTAAAACACCAACATGCCATGCTCCAACATGTAGGTCGCGACCACCTGCATCATCCCAGCCTCCGTTTTGGTTCGAACCTACTTTCCCTAGATTTGCAGCCATGACATCCAATGGAGTATCTCCCATTGCTAATCCAAGACCTACATCTCGAATCATTGGTGCGACAAGGTCCCCGTCGTAGCCGTGACCTGGGCGAGCGTCGCGAGGAGCATCCGGTTGACGGTTGAGAGCTGTGGCAACTGCCACTACACCTTCTTGCCAAGTTGAACGGAATCCTTTGCCGCCAAATGAAGAACCTTCTGGAGTTTCAAGACCTTCCGAAAAAATGGATTTCAATTCAACATCTAACATTCGAGTCCGAGTCATCATAGTTTGCCATTCAATACGTTGTTCCATGGTAACGGACATATAGTGAGCCAAACGGCGGAATACTAAGCGCAAATCAAGTAAAAAGTGTTGGGACCTGCGATCCAAAAACATCGTCAAACTTCGGCGAGGTATGACTTCAACCTCAGCATCATTTTTCATTTTAGCATCGATTTGAGCAACTAAACCTCGTTGAACAGCATCGACAAAACGTTGACTGAATTGGTGCCATGACGGCCCTTCGAATTGTTTGGATTCGTTCTCAATCAAAACATCCCAAACATTCGCCACAAGGAAAAGGTGCCCGTCATGTCGCTGAGCCGTAAAACGTAAAATTTCCCTTCTGGCTGCATCTGCAAGTAAGGGTTGAGAGAAAACCAATGGCTCCTTAGGAGTCCAATCGGTTCCATGGATGGCCGGTAAATCTCCTTGGCTCATGGTTTGGCCATAGGTCACCCCCATACAAACGCGACGGCTGAATGGCACGGGATGTTCCATCAAAAAATAGTTTCATTCTTCTTCTGGAATTACATCTCTAAGCGCCTTCATCGAAGCGCGAGTGACTGCAACTGTTGCCAAGATTGAGGCTAATATCCCAAGCACAAGCAATACATTGCCCATCGGTGTTGAACTCATTTCCTCTATGCCTGACGAATTTAGAGCAAAACGCCCTAATGCATGACCATAGTAGGCATACGCCAAAGAATAGACGATGCCCGAACAATTAGAAATCATGTAAACACGAAGACTGACTGGGGTTGCCGACATCAGGTAATTGAGCCATTCATCGGGAATAAGAGGGGACAACCGAACAAGAATTGAGATTTTCATCGCATCTACGGTTAAAGCATACTCGATGTTCCGTAAACGTGAATCATTCATAATTGACCGTTGAATACTCTCTCGAAACAACCATCTACCAAGAATAAAAGCAATCAAACCTCCCAATATTGAGGCTACAAAATTAGCCGCAGCAGCTATCCAGAATGGAAATATCGCTCCAGCAGCCACTTTGATTAGTGGAGTCGGTAGCATGATGACAACGGCAAGGGATAAGCCCAGTGTGAATACAATCGGCCCCATTGGCCCTAAATCTTCGAACCAAAACAGAATATTTTGAGCATCTTTGAACAATAAAATTCCACATATTGCACAACTTACGAGGAGAAGCAAACCAAAGAGAGCACGCCAACGATAGATTTTCGGTTGGTTTTTTTTTAGTTCATCAAGGTCTGATTTTCGGTCGATGAGCCTCAATTCATTGGGTCGGGGAATTGGATACCTCGCCATATTTATTCCTCTTCCTCAGCATCAGGTAAAGCCATCAATACATCGCTAAGCATCTGCGCAGCATCTTCAATTTGCGTAATGAGGGTTATATCAGAAACAGCACCAGGACGACCTAAATTCCACATAAGGTCAGAAACAACTTCTGTAGTCAATCGTGTCATTTCAAGAACCTGTGGGTCGATAGGAACCATCGTCTCAAAACTGTGTAAAGCTACAAGTTCAGGTTGTTCATCAAGTATAGAATCCATCATTCCTTCGACTTCATCTGCTATTCCCTGGGCTTGAGTTTCAAGAATTCCTTCCATTGATGAAGAGATACTTTGTTTGATTTCTTGACCAGTGTTTTCGCCGAGAGGTTTACCTCGTTTGGCTTGACTTGGAGAGGAGGGTCCAGAGTGAGTTTGTTCCTGTGCAACATTTCCTTCTGTTAATTGATTTGGAGGAATGAGATCGCCATCAGCACTCGCTTGGTCGACTAATTTATTGAGGGCTAAACGAAGCATTGAAGACATGGCAGAGGTATCAATTTCAGTGTTGACCTCCAGACCTTCTTCATCCATTTGAGAAAGAATTTCATCAATGAAATTGGTATTGATTTTTTCCGGTCCGACAAGTCCTTTCAACATCGGAAGAGCCCATGTACTGTCGCCCATTGCCATTGAAACATCGAAACTTCCTCCACCACCTTGTGTCGTTGCTACATCGGCAGGAGGAGGGACGAATTGTTTTCGGGTATGTTTGTTTAATTGTTGAATCAAGGACTTCATATCAACCGGTTTTGAGATGACTTCTGCTACACCAGATTGGGCTGCACTGACACGATATTCCTGTGAGACATTTCGTGCTAGAATTACAATACGGCACTTGAATGCAAACTCAGGGTCTCCCATCAAACGCTGGGCGGCATCGATTGCATCGCCGGTTTTCCATTCTCCATCGAGCAAAACCACTTCTGGCATAATAGCAAGAGCAGTTCCTTCTGCCTGCCTAAGTGTAGCAGTACGAGTGATGTCAAATCCTTCACGCTCAAGCGTATTGGCAAGAAGGGAACGACGACCTTCATTTTCGTCTGCAACGATTACTTTGGCCATGAACTCCCTCCCTTCAACTGTAGGGATGGCTGTAGAGACTTGAACCTCACCCTTGACAAACGGGATGAAAGCACAATTCACAGGCTCGAAAAGCAAACCCGAGTTAGCCGTTAATAATTTCGTCTGGAGCGGTTGATTGCCAAGCCATTATGCCTCCTTCGAGGTTATACAGTGAAGAGCCTTCATAGCCTGCTTGCATCAAAAGCATCGCTGCCATTTGTGAACGCATTCCGCTGCGACATAGAACTAATACTTCCCTATCTTTGGGGATTGAATCAATCATTGAGAGTACGGATTCATGGTCGATTTGTAAATCACTAGAAGCCACATGCGCTCGTTGGTACTCGCTTTCTGACCGAACATCGAGGATGAAGGGTTTCCAGCCAGTCTCTCGACGTTCGACGAAATCATTCATAGAAATTGAATTGAACATTATATCAAGGGCAGAAGTATCTCCTTCATCAATTTCACTCATTTGTGTCACTCTCATACACCATGCTTCATCGTCAAACATCGCAGTACTCAACGACAAATCAGAAATAATTTCGCGTTCAGGATTATGGCCGAAACGAAGCGTTTCAAAATTCATCAGTTCAGCGTCATATATGAGAAGACGACCGCTGAGTACTTCACCGAGTCCAAGAATTATTTTGATGGCTTCATTGGCTTGTAAGGAACCGATAACACCTGGCAATACGCCAAGCACACCACCTTGTTCACATGAAGGAACAGATTGAGGTGGCGGTGCCTCCGAAAATAAATCACGATAACATGGGCCTTGATTAAAATTGAAGACACTCACCTGACCTTCAAAGCGATATATAGAACCATAGACCCAAGGCGTTTTATTCAAGAAGCATGCATCGTCGATGAGGTATCGAGTTGGAAGATTATCTGTCCCGTCAATCACAACATCCCAGCCTTCAGCAAAGATTGATTCAATATGTTCAGGTGACAAACGGATTCCAAAAGTAGAAATCTTCAACTCTGGATTCAACTCGAGAAGACGATTACGCGCTGATTCTACTTTTGGTTGGCCGATGGTTGAAGTCGAGTGAATCACTTGGCGTTGAAGATTAGACAAGTCGACGGTGTCGTCATCAACAATTCCAATGTGCCCGATTCCAGCCGCTGCAAGATAGAGAAGAACTGGACTACCAAGCCCCCCTGCACCGATAACCAAAACGCTCGATCGGCAAAGAAGACGCTGGCCTTCAAAGCCAACTTGTGGCAATGTGATGTGACGCGCATAACGTTGTACATCGATATTCACAAGCAATCCCAAACTGCCCAAGCAAGGCTCGGACATAAACTCATTGAGTGGTCAATGTTGATCTTCAAGCCACTTTTCAACGTCCATAGCGGCTTGACAGCCCATTCCTGCAGCAGTAATTGCCTGCTTGTAACGGGTATCAACCACATCTCCGGCTGCAAAAACGCCCTCGACAGAAGTCATCGTGTGTTTCTTGTGAAGAATATAGCCTTCTTCATCTAGAGCGACTTGACCTCCAAGAAATCCTGTAATCGGTTTGTGACCGATGGCAATAAACGCACCTGTGGCGTTGAGGTTCTCTGTTGTTCCATCTCTTGGGTCTTCAAGTACCGCACCTGTCAAGCCTTTTTCGTCTGAAAGCCATTCCTTAACTTGACGGAATGTTTTTATCCCAATTTTCTCATTTTTGACAACTCGCTCATACATGATGTTTGAAGCACGGAAGGTGTCTCTGCGATGAACAAGTGTGACTTTGGAAGCAAAGCGTGTGAGGAAAGTCGCCTCTTCACAAGCTGAATCGCCACCTCCGATGACCATCACTTCTTCGTTCTTGAAGAAAGCACCATCACAGGTAGCACAGGTTGAGATTCCTCTACCTTTCTGTGCTTCTTCGCCAGGAACATTCAACCAAATTGATTCTGCTCCAGTTGAAACAATAATCGCTTGTGTGAGAAACGTTTCGCCTTCAACAACCACTTTGTAGGGTTGTTCAGAGAGGTCTACCGATTCGACGTTTTGGTCACGGACTTCGAGCCCAAATCGTTCTGCCTGTTCTCTTAATTCCACCATCATCTCGGGGCCACCAATTCCCTTTGGATACCCTGGGAAGTTCTCTACATCGGAAGTAAGCATCAACTGACCTCCAGACATATAGCCTGCAAACATAAGTGGTTCAAGCATTGCTCGGGCTGCATAGAGGCCTGCTGTATATCCAGCAGGTCCTGAACCGATGATGATGACATTGTGTACTGTTGACATGATGTGCGACTCCTACAACCTTGTTACGGGGGGATTCATCACTTGAACATTGACATCAAAACGTTAGAACTCATTGGTCTGGTTCGATTTCCTCAATCGGACCTTTTCGACCTTTTATATGTTTAAAGAGCCAACGAGAAAAGACCATCGAAAATAACAGAAAACCGATTGACACAGGCAATGGTGCTTCGGCAGAAGTTGAAAGAAAATAAGTGACTGCAAGAATACCTGCGCCGTAGAATGCTCGGAAAATAGAGAAAGCGATGATTGAACGGAGCATTGGGTTTGCAAGCAATTGCTGAAATTTCGATGTTTGCATGTTAAAACCTCAATGAGTGGATTCATTGGAGCATAGATGAGATTGCAGCAACAGCAGCCCGAGCATGTACCTCAAGTCGAGGTTCGATGTGTTCTGTTTCAGCACCTGGTCCAATAATCCCCAAGCCGATTGGTTTTTCATGAACGAGTTGTAATTCGATGATGGTTTTGATGACTGCTTGTCCCATTGCCAGACCGTGTTGAGTCTGCCCTTTTTCGATAACACCAAGGCATGCAGCACCATCTATTTCATCATCAGATAACAGACGGTCAAGAGCGAGTGGCACTTCCATTGCACCAGGTACCCATACCACCTCGAGGATTTCGAGGGCATGCAGTGCTGCTTCTTCACGCGCCCATAAAAGCATGCGTTCAATTTCGGCACGGTGGAACGATCCACATACAAGGGCAATATTGGGCATATAATTAACTCCTTTTTCCCTCAAGAACACGCTCCACTGTTGCAACAATGGTTTGTGTTGTGGAATCGATTTCAAGATTCACTGCGTCGCCAACTTCTTTGTCGACAAGCGTTGTTAAACGAAGTGTTTCTGGAATTATGTGTAATGAAAATGTACCTTCATGAACTGCTCCAATGGTTAGTGAGATTCCATCAACAGCAATGTAACCCTTCTCCATAACATATTTCCTAACATCTAAAGGAACGAGTACTGTGTAATCAATACCTTCACCGTGTTGTTTTTTGGAATGAAGAATGCCTGAGGCAATAATGTGGCCTGAAAGTAAATGACCGCCGATTTCATCTCCAAATTTCAAAGAGCGTTCAACATTGACATGTTGGCCGGCAGTAAGCTGACCTAGGGTGGTTCGAGCAAGTGTTTCTGAAATGACATCGAAGTCTACAACTGAATCTTGAATCGTAACCGCTGTAAGGCACACACCATCAATCGAGACACTTGCGCCTGTTTCCAGGTGGGTGGTGTTTGGCAATTCGAGTTGTAAAGTATGAATGCTCTGCTTCTTTACAATGCTAAGCACTGTCCCTGTTCCTTGAATAATGCCGGTAAACATCAAGCATCATCCTCTTCATTTGACCGAGTTGAGAGTTGAAGGATTCGAGCGATGATCTTACGCGTTCCATCCAAATCATCTGATAACCCTTCAACACGGGTCACCTGGATATGACCAAAACCGAGTTGCTCTAATTTTGAACGGATTCGGTCTTCAGCGTGTTCTTGGTCATATCCTAAAGCGATGATATCGGGTCGTACAAGTGGCAAAATGTCGAAAATAGGTACATCGGGTGAATTTCCGATAATCGCTTCATCGACTGGTTTCAATCCTTCAACCATTCTTCGTCGAAGTTCTTGGCCGGTGACCGGTTCATGCTTACGTATGCGAACAGTATCATCGTGAGCAACGACTACAGTGAGATGATTACCAAGCGATTTGGCTTGTTCAAGATAGTGCAAATGACCTGCATGAAGTAAGTCAAAAACTCCGACTGCCATGACCCGTTTCATCTGCTCACCTGTTGTTGTGAAAGTATAGTCCCTCAAGGTATTACCGGCGTGCCGAAGTTGCATTCTTCATGAATTCAAGGCTTCAATTAACTGAGCGCCTTCGAGGAATGGAATTCCTCGCTTTTGCGCCCATATACGTGCATCAGCAACTGAGAGGGCATCATCACCATCGCTTTGGAGCATCTCTGCTCCGATGACCACAGGCGTCAATCCTGCAAGGCGTGAAAGTCCAACGGCTAATTCAGTGTGGCCTTGTCTTCGAGTAAGGCCACCTTCAGTCTCGCGACAAATAGGAATATGACCCGGAGTTCGGAATTCCTGTCCCAAAGCAGATTGGGCATCAGTCCCTGAAATTCCTGCTTCGATTAATTCTGCGGACAACTCCGCGAATCGACGAGTTGTGAGTGCGCGGTCATGGTCCGTGATACCGGTATACGTTTTACGATGATTCATAGATAAGGTGAAAGCGGAACGTGTGTCGTATTGCAGGTCATTGGTGACTAAGTGATTGAGTACTGGAAATTGCTCGGTAAGAGAGTCTTGAGTATGGAGGTCTTGAAGAAACGGTAGAGAAAATAACTCACCGATTTCATGGCCGATAGCGAGGAACAAGAGTCCCCCACAATCTATCCTTAACTGACGCATTGTTGCTGGGACTGCACTTTGCCCAGGAAACAACAAATCGGTTTCACCTTCTCTTTTTTCAGAATCAAACAAACACACCGGCATTCCATCTTGGAAAGCGAGTACTGCGGCTTCGACTTGTTCGTCCATAAACCACCCTCGGCGGCAGGAGTTCATCAATGGTCGTATGCAAGTTACTAACGATGAGTAAACAAAAAAACACGATTTTGGCGGACAGCCAACGGAAAGGGATTATCATAGGAAGACCCTTGGGTTGTTCCTGCGGGGACGTGAATTATGCCAATTAAACTCGGACCTGCGGGCGTGCCTTTGTCTTGTAAAGGACGTACAATCGTTGAAGGAATGGACGATATTATCTCACTTGGATTGGAAACTATGGAGGTTCAAACCGTCCGTATGGTCGCTCCTCAGCACTTTGAACAATATTGGCAAGCCGGTGTTCTTGCTAACAAAACCGAATTCGAAATGAATATCCACGGACCCTACTACTCTGAACTACTTGGTAACCGAGTCGAACGTGGGCGTTCAATGACCAAAATTGAAACAACTCTACAGGCTGCTCGAACCATCAATGCCCGACATATTACTCTTCATGCCGGCCACTACGGAGGCATGAGCCCAGGTAGTGCTGCGAATGAGCAGGTTGCGAATGTCTTCGCTGGTATCGTCGACCGTGTTCATGAGATTTGGCACGATGATGCAGATGAATTCCCAGTATTTCCTTGGATTAAAGATGGAACGCCATCAAAAATTGGTGTTGAAACATCAGGTCGTCAAGAATTATGGGGTAGCCTCGAAGAAGTGTTGGAAGTTGTCAATCACGTTGAAGGTACCATCCCTGTGCTCAATATTGCACATATCCACGCTCGAGGTCATGGGAAAATGCGAACTTCGGAAGACTATGGAGAATTGTTTGATCAAGTTCGTGAAACGATTGGAACAAAAGAGTTCTACTGTCATTTCTCTGGTGTAGAGCACCGTTCTGGTAATGCCATGCACTACACACAAATCAAGAAATCGGATTTGAACTTCGAGCCACTTGCTGAATTCATCGTTGAAGACGGAGGCTGGCTTGATATTACCCTCATCTCCGATTCTCCGCTCTTGGAGCACGATGCCATGTATATGCTACAAAGCATCGAAAAATCACGCCACCGACAACTCGAACGTAAAGCCCGTGAAGACCGCCGTAGAGCACTTGCTGCTCAAACCGGAACCACACCAGCAGCATTGGCTGCTCGTGAGAAAGAAAGTGCCAAACTTCTTGAAGAAGCAAACGATGATGCAGAACAACAACCTGTCGAGGAAGAGAAACCAGTTGTAGAGGAAGAGAAACCAGTTGTAGAGGAAGAACCTGCAAAGAAGGCACCTGCAAAGAAAGCACCTGCAAAGAAAGCACCTGCAAAGAAAGCACCTGCAAAAAAAGCACCTGCAAAGAAGGCGGCAAAGAAAGAGGAAGACAATGTATTCGACCTTGATAATGATGACGATGACGATATATTTTGAAGGCTGAAGACACTCGTTCCCATCCAAAACCGCACCCTAGCACCGAAGATTAGTGGCAATTAAGATAAGTGAAGTGAGCGGCGTTCCGCTTGTTCTCTATGGCACACATTGCGATTTTAGGTTTGGGAAATTGGGGAACTGCAATTGCTCGCATGTGGTTAGCGGATAACCATCATGTCAAAGGTTGGACTGTGGAACAGGAAGTTTATGAATCAATCACGATGGATTCGGTCAACACAAAATACCTCCCTAATCATCCAGTTGAAGGGCTTGAAGCAACCATGCATATCGAAGAAGCATTAGATGGTGTGGAAATTATCGTTTTAGCAGTACCGTCATCCGTCATTCTTGAAGTGGTCGAACAAATAATCCCTCATCTCCGTCCAGGTCATGTATTACTTGATTTAGCCAAAGGTTTGGCTGATGGAAATAAATTAATTTCAGAAGCCATTCAGCAAAAATTAACCGATGCTGGCAAAAGTAACCCGCTTGCGGTGGTC
>Ga0302127_10000034_pt1 | contig 58756 bp, 51 predicted proteins | sample CB4_SCM_MG_FD_204452 | JGI IMG/M metagenome (GOLD analysis project Ga0302127, IMG submission 204452) | Marine microbial communities from Western Arctic Ocean, Canada - CB4_SCM | ecosystem: Environmental > Aquatic > Marine > Oceanic | place: Canada: Western Arctic Ocean | collected 2017-09-24
TATCCTTGACTTGACGTAGGCTCGTCCCTATTATGCGCATTCCTTTTTGGGGCCTTAGCTCAGCTGGGAGAGCGCAACACTGGCAGTGTTGAGGTCAGCGGTTCGATCCCGCTAGGCTCCACCAAAAAGTAATCCCTCGTACGTAAGTGCGGGGGGCTGGACAATGTTTGGCATAGTTATTATTCTGCTTTATATTAAGGTTCATAAATTAAATAGGAAGAAGACTGATCTGAGCCACTGAATTTAATTATCAGTTGTCACCGATCCCGTTAATTCTTACTATTACTCAATCTAGTCTGACCCTCTTGGGAGCCTCAATAAATAAGCTTTGCTATAAGCAAGGCTATCACCGTTATCGAGCAGGGTACCGTTTGCTAACTCCTTAGTCCGTGCACTGATTTCCAACATGGCCTGGCCCAACTCTTTTGAGCTGGTGACCAATTTCCCGGGACGCAGTAAAGCTTCAGTAATATGATGACCAACATTCGTCGTTTCACTGATCGGGCGTATATAGGCCGAGCGATAACTAAATGAGCGCAGACCAGTGCCTTCAGCCATCGCCGCTACATCTCGTTCGGTTTTGCGTTTATCGTGTGCCCAGGGCGCGTCGCTGGAGTCGGTGCCCATACCGGCAATAAAATGATAGGCCATGGGGGAATCAATGTTACCGGCAGCTTGTCGCGCGGATAACCAGGTCTTTACAAAGGCTGCAGGGAAATCCACATGAATCAGCGTGTAAGTGGCTTCGTCGACATTCAGAGAGGAGGTACCCAGCGCCCATAGTACCGTGCTAACGTCGCCGAGCTCATTCTCGAGCCCGGTATAATCAGTAAAGTCCTTATGCATAATCACCGAGACTTTATCGCTGTCTTCAGCGGCAGCGGCGATATAATCAGTGCTGCGCCGGGTAACGACATATACTTTTTCTACTTCATTATCCTCAACAGCCGCTTTTAATAAGCCGCCACCAGCGGAACCTGATGCGCCAAAAACCATAACAACCCTATTGGCACTGGTATCACGCTCGGCGTTGAGTGCAGGCTCTAAAGATCCCTGCGTTGCAACACCCCAAACATTAAAGCCAACCACCAAAGCAAGAAGCACTGTGAGAATAATAGCCGCCAATTTTATTATCATCGGAAATCCGTAGAGTTTAGTTGTATAAGGAAATTATAAGGGAGATCTTAATCTACCGCGGCGAAAAAAGTAAACTAGTTTAACAAGATAAAGGGAATATAAAGGTGCCGGAGGGGTTGAATTTTGACCAGGTTGATCATGTTTAAATCCCTCTAATAGTTTTATTTCAGTTGTTGTTGAAATCAATGACTTAGTTCGTGTCCGCAAAACACTGGCAGTGTTGAGGTCAGCGGGTCGATGTCGCTAGGCTCCACCAAAATACTAATCCTTCGGATATATTTGCGGAGGATTTTTTTTGGTCGAATAATAAGTTAAAATCTGTGAACCTATATTTAGTAAGATGAAAGTTCTATTTCACATTTTTGGAAAATAATGAAATTTGCAAATCAATTGAGTCAGCTAGGTACGGAAACAGCTTTTGCTGTATCTGGAGCTGCAGCGCGTTGGACAGCTAAAGGCAACAAGGTTTATCCCTTTCATCTGGGGGATATTAATATACTAACACCAGAAAGTATTATCGAAGCCACGGCTAAAGCCATTCATGATGGTTACACGGGCTATTGCCCCGGAGCTGGGATTGCTGAGTTACGGGACGCTATCGCGCATGATGTGGGCCGTAAACGTGGTATTAGTTATGATGTCGATAATGTTTCTATTCAGCCTGGTGGCAAGCCTGTTATTGGTAAATTTATTATGACGGTGATGGACCCCGGTGACGAGGTCTTATATCCCAATCCGGGGTATCCCATCTATGAATCTCAAATCGAATATCACGGTGGTATAGCGGTACCTTATGGGTATGTTGAAACGGTTAACGGCTTTGCATTGGACCTTGATGCACTAAGAGACTCAATTACCTCTAAAACAACCGCATTAATTTATAACAATTATCAGAATCCCAATGGAGCGCAATCTACTCGCGAAGAAATGGAAGCGGTGGCTGCTTTAGTGCTAGAACACGATCTATGGGTGCTCGCGGACGATGCCTATTATGAAGTTCAATATAGCGGTCAACCAATGACTATTGCTGATATTCCAGGGATGCAAGAGCGTACAGTTATTCTCTACACCTGCTCTAAACGGTTTGCTATGACTGGCTGGCGACTCGGAGCAGCGATTGGCCCGTCATCGGTGATCGATGTCATTAATAAGCTCAATACTAATGCAGAGTCATGCACGCCTCATTTCATTCAAAAAGGTATGGTCGCTGCCATTGAAGGTGAGATAATTGGGCCAGAAGATATTCTTAATACGTTAAAGGAGCGTCGTGATGCCTGCGTGAATGGGTTGAACGCGATTGATGGTATTGATGTATCTACCCCTAACAGTACTTTTTACGTTTTTCCTAATGTTAATAAGATTATGGAACGTAAAGGGCTTGATGATGTTAACGCGCTTATGGAGGGAGCATTAAAGATGTCTAATGTCTCTTTTTGCACACGAAAGCATTTTGGACGGCCAGTGCAGGGGGAGTCAAATGACTATATTCGTTTTGCTTACTCGGGTATTGATCTTGCAGATATCACTACCGGCTTGGGGCGCTTAAAGAGCTACTTTGAGTCGATTGATTAAAATATAGATAATTGAGCGCACGAAAAGGCCTCTTGATAAGAAGTTTCCGCAAGTCATTGATTTATAGAGAAACCAATAATGTAACACTGGTAGTATTGAGACCAGCGGTTCGATCCGGCTAGACTCCATAAATTCAAGGCGTTAGAGCCATAGTACTTACTAAATGCACAAAATTTAGATTCGTATAGTGACGCTTTCAAGGGTTAGATCATCTGGGTTCATGCGATCTAGTGTTCTAGTGATTGATTCGTGTGCCATAATATCTTGAATCTGCTCTTTTGAGTTACCTGCATTTTTTTACAATGTCGGGGTGGTTGGTTACCCGACAGGAGATCCTATATGCACTACCAAATCGCTCGCGGCATCATCGGGCTTACCCTTACTCTGAGCATATGTCTCGTCCTGTCTCAAGCGCACGCCCATGGTAAAGCCGAACCGCTGGTGCCAAAGCCCGCAAGTCTGCAGCGAGGTATGGTGTTTCCCAGCACCGCGGACTATCGGGTACTCACGGCCGACCTGCACACACACACCGTGTTTTCCGACGGACACGTGTGGCCCAATGTGCGCGTTGCGGAAGGCCTGCGCGACGGGCTGGATATTCTCGCGATAACGGAGCACCTCGAATGGCAACCGCATCGCGCCGATCTGCCGAACCCGGACCGGAACAGAGCCTATGCTATCGCTCAAGAGGCGGCGACCGATGAGCCTATCCTGGTCGTTCCAGGTGTTGAAATAACTCGCGAGTTGCCGACAGGACATATCAACGCGATTTTCGTCGAGGACGCAAACTCCTTGGTTCAGCTGGATGCGGGCGCCGACGATGCTGCGGAGATGGCGGCGCGTCTGGATGCATTGCCTGATTGGGGGTCAGAGCGCGACGTTATTGAATACTACGTCAGGACGGGTCTATGGGCAGCTGATGCCGCCGTTAGCGCGGCTAACGCGCAGGGTGCGTTTTTGTTCTGGAATCACCCATCCTGGTCGGACCAGGCCCCGGATGGCAAACCGCCGGTATCACCGCAGCACCAGCGCTGGTTTTCGGAGAAGCTGCTACACGGCATCGAGGTGGTCAACGGCGTCTCGTACTCGCCCGAATCCTTTCAGCTTGCGCTTGACAATGATCTCGCGTTGATTGGTACCTCGGATGTGCATGATCTCATTGACTGGGATTACCTGCCGGAGCTAGGCGGTCATCGTCCAGTAACGCTTGTCTTCGCTACATCTGCACAGATGGCTGCCGTGCGTGCTGCGCTGTTTGCAAAGCGAACTGCGGTCTGGTTCCAGGACACCCTGCTGGGACGGCAGCGGGAGCTCGCCCCGCTGGTAAAGGCGAGCATTGTTGTAACGTCGGCACGCTATCTTCCAGAAACCACACTTGTTCAGGTGCGTCTTGAGAATCGCTCCAGCGTGCCGTTCGAGTTGCAGAATCTTTCGAATTTTGGCGACCAGAATAACCTCGGCGCCGTGACTTTACCGGCGCTTGGCGCGCTCACCCTTGAACTCGCGACAGGCGTGCGCCTTGCGGAAATCAGCTGGCCAGTCAGGGTTGTTAACGCGTATACCACGCCCAATAAGCAGCTGGTCATCACGCTCAGCACTCCGATCGCAGAGGCAGAGTGAGAATCGGTGATTCGGTGTCAGTCATTTCAGATCGATTTCAGTACCTCCAGGCTCCACCAAAAGCTTAAATTCCTCATATGTACGTGCTGGGCATTTTTTCATTTTTAATCTTAGTTGTTGGTGTTTAGTTCACGAATACCTCGCTACGTTTATTTGAGGCCTAAGTCGTCAAGATAGAACTTCATTTTTTGTTCTGGACAATGCACGGCGGAGTTATTATTCTATTTTTCCAATTACATACATAAAATTAAAAGAAGGCTAATTTGATTAATCAATTTTCTAAGGATAGCTGTCTCCTCCTCATCGATGTGCAAAAGGGTGTCGATGTTCTGTCTCATTGGGGTGGTAAAACTGGCCGCAGAAACAACCCTGAGGCTGAAGAAAATATGCTCGCGCTGTTATCTGAGTGGCGACAACATGGGTTGCCAGTTGCCTGGACTTTGCATGATTCTCGCGAAGCAGCCTCCCCATTAAAGCTTTCCGAGCCCGGAGGTGAGTTGAAACCAGGCTTTGAACTTGCCGCCAGCGATATAGTCGTTGAGAAAGATGTAAATAGCGGTTTTGTTGGGACATCGTTAGAGATTCTCCTGCGCAGAGCGGGCGTTCAAAGACTGGTGGTGGTTGGGTTTTTTACCAATTGTTGTGTTGAAACTACCATTAGAATGTCCGGAAATATGGGTTTTGACACCTACCTTGTGCCAGATTGTTGTGCAACAACAAATCGTATAGGGCCTGATGGTGCAGACTATGATCCGGAGCTGGTCCATTCAATGGCGGTGGCCAACCTACATCGCGAATTTTGTACTGCTCTTGAAATGAATCAAGCACTGAGTCTTGTTGCAGGGGATTTAGTAGACGCCGATCGTCGCCAGGGTAACGAATGAAAATCGAGTTGATAAACCGCAAAATCAGCAATTCATTCAATGTTTAAATCACAACCATGTCAGTAAAGATTTACGGCGTATCTTCAATGGTAGCACCCTTACATAGGGTTGCTTTACATGCCCCAGGAAATACGCTGCGAAACGCAGATACCCATCAATGGCATTATGGCGATAGCTTTGACCCAAAAGAGTTAGGCAAAGATTACCAAACATTTGTCTCGTATATTGAACGTGCCGGTATCGAAGTTTTGTGGATGCCAGAAAATACTGGGTCCGCCGATGCGATTTTTACCTATGATGCGTCTTTAATGACGCCTCAAGGTGCCATTTTGATGAACCCCGGGAAGACGCTTAGGAAAGGTGAGTCAGAATCACATCGACTTTTCTACCAGTCCATTAATATTCCAGTTATTGGGCAAGTGATGGGTGAAGCTACCTGCGAGGCCGGTGATACGCTTTGGTTAGATGATCAGACATTGCTTATCGGACGAGGCTACAGAACCAATGAGACCGGCATTATTCAGATGCAAAACATGCTCGGCAATCAAGGGGTAACCGTTTTAGCCTTTGATTTGCCCTGTTATAAGGGCGAACACGCATGCTTGCATCTAATGTCATTGATCAGCCTGTTGGCAGAGGACTTAGCGTTGGTGCACAAGGCGCTATTGCCTGTTGCATTAGCCCAGCTCTTAAGATCAAGAGGCTTTGAATTGCTTGAGGCGCCAGTAGATGAGTTCGAGGCCTCTGGTGGATTAAACCTTAATGTACTTACTCTTGCTCCGCGTCATGTTGTGGCAATTGATGGATGCGATAAAACGTTGTCACTGATGCACAATGCTGGCTGTAAAATCGATACCTTTAGTGGGGAATCACTTTGTATACCCTGTGAAGGTGGGCCAACATGTATGACGAGACCTATTCTGCGGGCATCTAATAAGTAAAAGTGCCTGTATTAGATTGTTTTTTATCGACTAAACCATGAAAGAACCAAGGGGTTTCTAGGAGCACCGATGAGTGCAATAACTAAAAAGATGGGGTTCTGGCAATGTTGGGGAATGTCAGTAGGCGTAATGATCGGCTCGGGTATCTTTTTACTACCTGCGGTGCTGGCACCCTACGGCTGGATCAGTTTGCTAGGTTGGTTATTGACCTCAGCAGGAACCATTGTATTGGCCCTCGTGTTGGCGAGATTGGCAGGTACTACCGATAATGCAGGCGGTCCTTATGCCTATGTGAAGGAATCTTTCGGCGATCTAGCCGGATTCTTAATAGGCTGGGGTTACTGGGTTGGCGTCGTGTTTGGAGTCACCGCTATAGCAATAGGTTTTGCAGGTTACATGGGGTCAGTATTCCCTATATTTGCGGCCAACAGCCTCACTCAGGCATTGGTGGCAGCCGGTGGCATTGGAGTACTAACTTGGGTAAATGTTAAAGGAGTATCTGAAGCCGCTTCTGTTCAGTTGGTGTTGACCATCCTTAAAATTATTCCGTTGGTTGTGATTATAGGTTTGGGGATTACCTACGGTGACATTGATAATTTCCCTTCGTTTAATCCGCAGGGGTTACCTATCGCTCAGGCATTGGCGACCACTGCGTTATTAACTATGTGGGCATTTATAGGTATAGAGGCCGCGGTCATTCCAACCACCGATGTAGAGAACCCCAAGAAAACGATCCCTATTGCGGTAGTGTCTGCAGCGCTTAGTGTGTCATTACTCTACGTGGGCGCGTCAATTGCTATTATGTTCTTGGTACCTTCCGACATATTGGCGGTATCAGAATCGCCCTTTGTTGATGCGGCCGCGCACATGGGCAGGGGAGGTGCACTATTGATAGGTGTAGGGGCCTTAATCTCCACAGCAGGTGCTTTGAATGGCAATATCTTTGTGATGGGGCAGATGCCCATGGCAATAGCTGCAGATGGTTTAGCCCCTGCGATAATTGCAAAGAAAAACAGGGGTGGAGCTCCAGCCGGAGTGCTTATGGTATCCAGTGTGTTTTCAACGGCTTTACTGGTGCTTAACTTCACCGATGGGCTAGTCGGCGCATTCTCTTTTCTAATTTCTATGTCGACTCTTTCAATTCTGGCGCCCTATGGGTTATCTGCTATGGCAGAATTCAAGCGTTCTTGGCTTAGCGCAAAAGGCTGGGCCGGGGTGGCTTTGTTGTCAGTCACCTATACTCTGATAGCCGCCGCAGGTTCTGGTTTGTATGTTCTGCTTTTAGGCCTAGGGTTGTTTTTGCTGGGTATTCCGCTATATAAATTTTTTCATGCAACCCTTCATACTTAAAAGGTTACATTCCACAAGCATACTTACTCACTAATCTCTTAGTATATTTCCTGCAAAAATTACGGGTCTTGGCAGTATGGAGGAAAGCGATTAGACGCCGCTGGACTGCACCAAAAATCAATCCCTCTCACGGGAGTGGGGGATTGGTTTTAGATACGATAATCTGGCGTCTTATTTCATGGCTTTATTTATGGAGCCTGAGTGGTTAGTCTGGCCGAACTCTTGGTGCGCTCTTATTAGCAAATGCCTCTAATCTTTCATTAGAAGCCGGCTGGGTGTTAACAATTCCCGCCATAACAGATTCTGCGTAGGCTGCATCCAACGCCGACATATTTTGCATGTGACTAATCGCAGAGCAAATAGCAAAATTAGATAAGGCTGGATTTTCTGCCGCTGTGCGGGCAATCGCCATGGCTTTCTCATCACTTGAGCCGTCGATAAGATACTGACACAAGCCCACTTGGAAGGCTTCTTCTTGCTTATAAACTCTGCCGGTCAACATCATATCGATCATGCGAGCTTTACCAACAAGGTCGGCAACACGAATAGTTGCGCCACCACCGGTAAATAGACCGCGTTGCCCTTCAGGCAAGGCAAAATAGGTGCTCTGATCAGCCACGCGAACGTGAGCGGCAGAGGCAAGCTCCAGGCCACCGCCAACTACTGCGCCTTTGAGTGCGGCTATGATTGGTACGCCGCCATATTCCATTTTATTAAAGGCTTCATGCCAACGCAGGCAAATATGCATAAATTCTTCAGGGCGACGCTGCTCATTGTGGTGTTCGACGAGGTCTAAACCAGCACAGAAATGGTCTCCTTCAGCTCGAAGCACTACGGCTCTGGCACCCATCCTAGGGAGCTTAGAGAAAACCTCGATCAACTCCTCAATAGTTTGAGCGTTCAGGGCATTACGCTTTGCTGGCCGCGACAGGACAACCTGCACAATACCGTCTTCGTCACCGATGAGAGTGAGATTTTCGAGATCAAAGTTATCGAGTTTTTCCAAAATAGTTTCTCCTAAATTACCTTAAGCGTCATAGTGTTAGATTGCATTCTTAGTAAGTTCTAAGAATGCGAGAGTTTAGTTAATTGACCAGCCCAGTCTAGCGCCATTATGTGGTTGAGTTTAATCGGCCGCTACGCGCCAGAGCCCGCAGCTCATATTTTTGAATTTTACCCGTCGCTGTTTTAGGTAATTCGCCAAAGATAACTTTTTTCGGACGTTTGAAGCCAGCGAGGTGAGCTCTGCAAAACACTTCAAGTTCCTTCTCTGTAACCTGGGCTCCTTCAAGGAGTTCTATAAAAGCAAGGGGCACTTCACCCCACTTGTCATCTGGCAGCGCGACCACCGCGGCGAGTGCTACGGCCTCATGCCTATGCAATACACTCTCAATTTCCACGGAAGAAATATTTTCACCACCGGAAATAATAATATCTTTTAAACGGTCTTTTATTTCGGCATAACCCTGGGGATGCATAACCGCTAAATCGCCAGTATGGAACCAACCATTTTTAAAGGATGCTGCGGTGTTATCGGCATCTTTCAAGTAGCCTTTCATCACCGTATTACCACGGATCAGTATTTCACCGATCGTTTGCGCGTCGGCGGGAACATCTTTCCGAGATTCCATGTCCACAATACGCATGCCTGCCGTCTGAACCATCGCGGCACCTTGCCTAGCCTTTAGTTTGGCTCTTGCTTCCTCATCGAGGTTATCCCAATCGGAATTCCAGGTAGACATGACAGTATGGCCATAGGTTTCAGTTAACCCATAGACCTGTGTGACATTGAAGCCTAATTTTTCTATGCCTTGCAATACCGATGCTGGTGGTGGGGCGCCTGCGGTCATCAATTCAACTCTATGCGGGCAAGAGAAATCTTTAGCTGCAGAAGAATTAAGCAGCATACTTAATACAATCGGCGCGCCGCCAAAGTGAGAAATATTATGCTCTAGAATAGTCGAAAAGATTTCCTCGGGGACAATCGCCCGGGTGCAAAACATGGTTCCTGCCAACGCGGTCATTGTCCACGCATGGCCCCATCCGTTGCAATGAAACATGGGTACAGTGTACAAATAATTAGGGTGACGCGGTAAATCCCAGTCGGTGATAGTTCCCATCGACATTAGATATGAGCCACGGTGATGGTATACCACACCCTTTGGCCGACCTGATGTGCCCGAGGTGTAGCTAAGGCCAATGGTATCCCATTCATTGGTTGGCATATCCCACTGAAACTTATCTGTGCCGGTCATTAAAAATGCTTCATAGTCAGTAGCGCCTATTACCGCTGGGTTAGCAGTGTTTTGCAGGTCTAAGATATCAATGACTAGTAAATCAGTGTCTCCAAGGATTTTAAGTGCATTTCTTACTTGGGGAGCAAGCTCGTAATCAACGATAAATACTTTCGCTTCTCCATGATCTAAAATATAAGCAATGGTCTCATCATCCAAGCGAGTATTAACCGTGTTCAATACGGCACCAGACATCGGGATGCCAAAGTGAGCTTCTACCATTTCGGGGGTATTTGCAGCCAAAACAGCGACCGTATCGCCTCTTCCAATACCAATCTTGTTCAGTGCTGAAGCAAGTTTTGTGCAGCGCTTATAGAACTCTTCCCAAGAATAGCTGCGCTCCCCATAAACAACTGCACGACGATTTGGAAACATCAGTGCAGTTCTTGGTAAAAATGAAAGCGGGGTTAAGGCTTCATAATTCGCTGCGGTTATAGCGAAGGCATCAAACTTGTTGTTGGTCATTTGTTTATCCCTATTACCGGGGGCTGGCCCTCATAAGTAGACTGCCAAACGGGTTCGTTTTAGCCAGTGGAGGCGCAATATGTCGAGCGATGCGTTCTGCGGGTACCCACGGAAACGCACTAACAGTAGCAGTTAAATCACCTAGATAACATTTTATAGCTAACTCTGTATCTAGCGCGGAGAGTTCAGTTGGAACGTTGGCAAAGCCAATATTTTTCCCAAGACGCGGCGAGAATATACAACGTGAAACATGGCCAACATTCTCATCACCGCTGAAAACAGGCCATGGCTGCTCAGGAGCAGAAGTGATGGGATCACCAGCAATCTCTATGCCCACTAGTTTTCTTGCAGGACCGATTTCTTTGATCTTCTTTAATGCCTCCTTGCCAATAAAATCAATGTCTTGATCAACATCAACCAGGCGGTCTAAGCCGATGGTATATGGGCAGTCATTTCTAGTGATGTCTGAGACATAGGAGAGCAAGCCTCCCTCAATACTGCGTATAGTATTTGGAGCTGCCGGTGCTATGTTGAACTCTTGACCGGCGTCTTTGACGATTGCCCATAATGCATCGCCACGTTTTCCATCACGAAGATAGAGCTCGTAGCTTATTTCGCCGCTCCATCCTGTTCGAGCAATCACCATTGGAATGCCGGCGAGTGAGGTTTCACGTGCGCGATAAAAGCGTAAATCATCGTGCTCGCCATTAAACAGTTTGTTAATGAGGGCGGGTGCTTTAGGTCCACATATCCCCAGAGGCGACACGTCAGGTTCAAAAACATTGACATCCAAGCCTGAATTAATAGCCACGCCTTGGATCCAAAGTAATACGTCGCCATCACCTGGAGACAACCAGAATTGATCGGGTTTTAATCTAAGAAGCACTGCATCATTAATCGCGCCACCATTGTGGCCTGTTAGGATCACATAGAGACAACGGCCAATTTCACATTTCTCCAGATTCCTTGGCGTTAGCAGACGAATAAACTCATAGGCATCGGGGCCGTTGATTTCAATCTGTCGTTCAACCGCCACATCCCACATAGTCACATCATTAATAAGACTATCATATTCACTCTCTTGTCCGGCATATGCCGTTGGAAAGTACATGTGGTTGTACACTGAAAACGCCTTGGCGCCATCTTTTCTAGTAGAGTTAAAGAAGGGTGATTTTCTTACTCTGGCTCCAAATGGAATGGCTGCAGTTTTATTCTCTTGCGACATGTTATTTCCCCTTTCAAGTCCCAATTTTTTGCGTCTTAATTCTAAAATTTCTAATAAGTGAGCTCTATGTCAGTTGAGCTTTATGATTTATCTTTTGGTCCTATCTCGGCATGATTACTCATTCCGAAGAATGACTCATCGTTGCTGCCTGTTTAAAAACTTCTTATGGACTCTATTAAGATACACGATATTAAGAACGAAGGACATCGAGCACCAGCAACAAATACAGCCCCTAAGGCATTGTTTTTTTTATTACTGGGGAGGAAATAAGTGGCCCACAGACCCCGCCATTATTTCTTTTATGGCCGGGCATAGCCGTATAGATAAACCGTGCTTTTTTAACTATGCTTAGGAAACCCAAACTGAGTTCTAGTCATGAATTGCTTTAGACTACCTAGCGACTACCATGTAGCCAAAATATCTTGGCCCATTATTCTATTTTCCTTTTCGATGACAAGTTTTTCACAGGAAGAATCTAATCCATCGACATTAACCTTAGATATTGATGGCAATGGTCAATATGACGCGTTAACTGATGGATTACTGCTGCTTAGAGGCATGTTTGGTCTAGATGGAGAGCCTCTCATTACGGGAGCGATTGCATCCAATGCCGACTATAAGTCAGCGGTAGATATTGAATCTAGAATTGAGAAGCTAGGTGACCTTGCTGATATTGATGGTGACGGACAGATTGATGCATTAACTGATGGTTTGCTTACCTTGCGATACCTGTTTGGCTTGGAAGGCGATCCGCTGGTTAACGGTGTTATGACAGGGGATGCAATACGTGATACGGCAGCCGAGATTGAAGCTCATTTAAAGACGCTGATGCCCGCTTTTCCCGACGACCAAATAATCTATGGCACGGACAATTCAGACACCTTATATGCTGGCCCAGGGAATGATATTTTATACGGCCTTGGTGGAAGAGATCTTCTATATGGAGAAGCGGGAAATGACATTATCGACGGCGGAAGTGGCCAAGATAAGCTTTATGGTGGCGATGACAACGATACTTTATATGGTTCTGACAGTTTCGACGAGTTATATGGCGGGAATGGCGACGATATTCTTGATGGTGGCGACGGTAAAGATCAGCTTTACGGCGGCAGTGGCCACGATATTTTTATCGCTCGTCCAGGCGATGGTTCAGATGGCTTTATAACTACAAGCGCTATTCATGATTTTGAAGATGGAGTTGATAAGATTCGCTTAGACGGTGGTTTGAATTTCTCTAATCTTTCTATAGCACAGGGCACTAAAGGCTCATTTTATGCTGGCGGATACATTCATTATTACGATTACACAGGCCACACTTTACTAAGAGCGGGTAATGAATATTTATTTATGATGCTCGACACTCACCATAGCGATATTTCAGCAGAAGATTTTAACTAAAGATAATCTTTAGGGCTCCAATAACGCCGCCCAGCCTTAAGGCGGATTCACAACGCCGGCGGATTATAAAAATATGGTCTGTTATGGTTTTACAGAAAGAGATCGTTACCGGAATAATTGTTTTATAACAATTTATAGATAAATCGACATATTTTATCTACTCTTAGCTAAAGTACTCGGAATTGTTGTTATGGATTATTCTAGGTTACCGAATTACCTTGCGAAGAGACTCTGTGTTGCTGCTCTGCTTATGATGACGAGTGCATGGGCATACGAAGAAGCAGATTTTTTGAGGGTTGAAAAACTTAAGCGATGTCAGAATTGCTCTTTAAGTTATGTTGACTTTGAGGGAGCTGATCTTACTGGAGTTGAGCTTTCTGGAGCTAAGCTTACTGGTGCTTATTTTGCTGGCGCCAACCTTTCTTTTGCTAATCTTGCGGGAGCTGACCTTACCACTGCTAGCCTTTTTGAGGCTAACCTTAGCGGAGCTAACCTTTCTCTTGCTAACCTTACTGCAGCGGACCTTAATGGCGCTAATCTTTCTGATGCTGATCTCACTGGTGCTATCCTTTCTGGTGCTGATCTTTACGGCGCGACGTTCTGCCGAACCCAAATGCCTTCGGGAGAGCTTAACGATAAAGGCTGCGAATAGATCGAGGTGGTTTTAAGAAGCATTTCGGCCCTTTCTTCTACAGATTATTGACGACTCTAGGGCGGTGGTGTTCCGGCAACGGCTACTGAAATGGCTTGGGGCTCACCCATTTGGCATACAGCTAGCCAACAATAAGCTAAACTCTTTAAAGCGGCTCACTGACCGTATAATAAGAGAATATAAAAATGCTAAATAGGCACTTTAGATACCGACACTGTTTTTGGATGCTGATGTTGGGACTGGTACTAACATCCTGTTCAGACCAAACAATGGAGGCGTCCAGTGAGGATTTCAGTTCTGCCGCCGACATTCTTTCCGATGAGCGTGCCCTGGCGCAAACTGCTGAAATCGATCGACTCCTTAAGGATGACCCCAGGACAACAATCTTTCCGCTAAAGAACGTCTTTGAAACAGAAACTGAATTATTAGTGCGTGAAGAGGCTTCTGTTACCGATTATACGATCGAAGATGAAAGCCAAATCGAGCGGAGTGCCTATTTTGGTGACTTGCATGTGCACACCGCATACTCTTTTGATGGTTATGCTTTTGGCACGTTAGCAACCCCTTATGATGCCTATCGTTTTGCCAAAGGCGAGGCGATCAAAAATCCCGGCGGCTACAATATGCAACTATCACGGCCGATGGATTTTTATGCTGTTACCGACCACGCGATGTTTTTAGGTCTGGTTAAAGCGGCTGCAGACACCAGTACAGCCTTCTCAAAAAATGAATTCTCAGAACCTTATAACGACCTAAATGCGCCTGACAACTTCGGCACTGGTTTCATTAGTTCCTTGAAGCGTTTACTGGCATTCTCAGGTTTCTTGCCTGATGCAGTTGCAGCCGTATTAGAAGGAGATTTAGATCGTAAAGAAGTGCTCGATGTCGTAAGGAGTGCATGGGACGATACTATTGACGCTGCAGACCAATTTAATGATCCTGGTAAGTTCACCACGTTCGCCGCCTATGAATACACCACCAGCACTAGCGACATGGGCAACTTGCATAGAAATGTTATATTTTCTGGAAGTGATCGATTACCTCGTGAGCCGTTTTCTCGCTTTCATTCCGATAACCCAGAAGATCTTTGGGATTGGATGGATGAGCTCAGGGAAAAAGGTGTTGAGAGCCTTGCTATACCGCATAATTCTAATGCCTCCAATGGCCAGATGTTTAAACGGGTAGACTGGGCTAGTAGGCCTTTTGATGATGCTTATGTAGAAAAGCGCAGCAGAAATGAACCGCTGGTTGAAATAACGCAGATAAAAGGTACTTCAGAAACCCACCCTAGTTTATCAACTCGAGATGAATGGGCTGGTTTCGAGATCATGCCTTATCGGGTTGCAACAGGGGCAATAAGTAAACCGCAGGGATCCTATGTGCGTGAGGCTCTGCTTAATGGTTTGACCCTTGAGCAACAAGGGGTCAAAAATCCGTATAAGTTTGGCTTTATTGGGTCAAGTGATACCCATTCAGCGGCAAGCCAAAACGATGAGTCAGCTTTTGCATCAAAATTAGGGATATTATCGTCTACTGCCGAACAGCGGGGCTCGATACCGCGAGAAGGGCTTGGTGGAGAGTTTACCTACTATGCGTCGAAAATAGCGACCACGCTAAACCCAACCCCACTGGGGAAACACATGTATGTTAAGATCGATGGCAGTGTCTATACCGGCGGCGCCACGCCAACTTTTGGAGCCTCAGGCTTGGCTGCTGCATGGGCTGAGGAAAACACCCGAGAGTCGCTGTATAATGCCTTTCGCCGAAAGGAAGTATTCGCCACTTCAGGCCCACGTATTCGACTCCGTTTCTTTGCAGGTTATGGGTTTGATAACACCATGTTAACAAGTGCTGATGGTGTGGAGCAGGCGTACGCTAATGGCGTCAGTATGGGAGGCACTCTCTTGGCTAAAGAAAGTGCATCAACTGCTCCTAGCTCACCGAGCTTTTTAATTATGGCCTCAGCCGACCCAGAAAATGCCCCCCTGCAGCGGATACAGATAGTTAAGGGCTGGATTGATACCGATGGCAACACTCATGAAGATGTTATCGATGTATCATGCGCCGGTAATGCAGAGGTGAACACCAAAACAAACCGCTGTCCTGACAATGGTGCCAGAGTGGATATTACCGACTGTTCTATCAATTTAGAAACTGGTGCGGCGCAACTATCGACCCTATGGCATGATCCAGACTTTAGGGCTGATCAGCGGGCTTTTTATTATGCACGCGCGTTAGAAAATCCAACCTGTCGTTGGTCGACCTGGGATGCTATCCGTGCTGGTGTTGTACCCAGACCCGATTTGGCTGCCACAATCCAGGAGCGCGCTTGGTCTTCGCCTATTCATTACATGGCTCAGTAGCAGAAAAAACAACAACAAGCGAAAATGGATGTGTAATGAAGCAATCTCTCGACAAGACTGTGCTGCTTAATGACCGAGAGGTTATAGAGCGTATTTTTAGTCATATTGACAATAACACTACAGATTTAGGTGAAACAGTCTGGAGAGAGCCTGTTGAGCATTATCAGTCCCAAGAGAGATTTGACGCTGAAATTGCCTTATTAAGACGTCTTGCTGTGCCGTATTGCCCGTCAGTCGCATTACCAGACAAGGGCAGTTACATTGCCCGTAAAGCGGCCGGAACGCCACTGGTTGTGGTACGTGGCCTTGATGGCATTGTGCGCGCTTTTATCAATGCCTGTCGGCATCGTGGCATGCAGGTTGCCAAAGGTAGTGGTTGTTCTCGATCTTTTGTCTGCCCTTATCATGCCTGGACCTATAACCTGGAAGGCAACCTTAAAAGCATCCCAGGACAGGAGGGTTTTCCTGGTGTTAATCCAGATGAGCACGGCTTAGTGGAAGTCAGCGCCAAGGAAAAGGGCGGTATTGTGTATGTGATGCAAGAGGGTCATATCACCGAAGAGATGCTAGACGATAAGCTTGATTATTTTACTCCAGAGCAGGCGTTATTTGAACAAGGTGATCTAACGGATGAGGCTAATTGGAAGTTGCTCACTGAGACATTGATGGAGGGATACCATATTAAGTCCCTGCACAAAGAGACTTTTTATCCTTATGGTCTTGATAATGTCACGCTGGTGGAAAATTTTGGGCCTAATTCAAGAGTGATATTTCCGTTTCGGCGAATTGAAAAGTTACGGGAGATAGCGCCTGAAGAACGATGTATTGACGGGCTAGTAACCTCTGTTTATCTGCTCTTCCCCAATGCTAGTGTCGCTGTATTATCAAAGCACACCAGTCTGGTTATTCTTGAGCCCCTAAGCCCAACCCGATCCAAATGGGTCGTTTACCGGATGATTAACAAAGATAGCGAAGGCCATACAATTACGGTGGACGAAGCCATGCGCGATGCACTTTTTGTTAATGAGTCAGGTCAAGATGAAGACCGCGAGGCGGCCTGCGCTATACAAGAGTCTGCGGGAAGTGGCGCCAATAGCCATTTTACATTTGGTTATTTTGAAAAGGCCATCGTTAATTTTCACCAACATCTGAGCCATCACCTAGACTCTAAATAGTATTCGGCTGTAGATGTTGTTCAAAAATAACATATATCGTTCTGGCGACAATGATTTACTACAAAACAGTTGATTATGGTGACTTCAATTACAAATAAGAGCTGTGACAGTTGAACGGTACTGAAACAACCTGCCATTGAATATAATAAAAAGCTCTAAAACCTAAGAGAGTTTTAGAGCTTTTATATGTCTTTAAGCTTATTGTAAGTCTAGTTAGTAGCCGCCTTGATATTCATGGACGAATACATTCTAGAGTTTGTGCAAGACTCTATTACTTCATTTAGCGCCACGTCTTCATCTGACCCATTGATTTCTGCCCAGTAAAGGTCTGAGGCTTCGCCAAGTTCCGATACTTTATTAGCATATAAGGTATAAACATAATCATAATCACCTTGGGTGCCACCAGCGGCTGGGAAGATCATTTTTCGGCCCAAGTTGTCGCCTTTTTCCTTTGCAGCTATGGCAAACTCTTTATAAGCATCAAATGCTTGCCTGCCAGATACACCTTCCTTTAGCTTGCAGTCAGAGTATCTAACCATCCCAATGGTGCCTTCTCCTTTAGGTTCAGAGATGGGCCACTGCCATGTGTCGATTACCTGGTGGTTAGTGACTGGCAATTTGCTCATCAACTCGCCGCCATTTGCAAGCCAGTTTTCTAGCCCTTTATATTGTGCTGTTGATGTCGGCCATATATTCAGCCAAACTATATCCGAAGCAGCGGTGTTTTGAATAAAGTAGGGCACCATAATTGAGGTAGACATACTCGCATAGAGCCCAGATTTATTTTGCCAGTCTTCGAATTTACCGGCCCACGCTAATAGGTCACCCATATCTTTTCTTTCATTATATTTACCCGCGTAATATTCAGCTTTATTGGCTACAGGCTCGTGTTTGTATGACTCTTGCGCGTATGAAAATGCTGAACATAATGCTGCTAATAAAAATATTATCTTTTTCATGAGTTACCCTCTAGTGTGGTTTTTCGATTATGTGATCTTAAATAGTAACACAGAATAATTTCCTTGCATTGTCGCCAATACATACCTTTAACTGAATCAACTTTTCAATAAGCGTCTATACTAATTTAAAAGTGACAGGTTTATATGACGGAGAGTTGGAGTGATAAGTTGAGGTGTGAATTGACCTCTATACAGAAAACGAGCGTGAATAGGTCCATAGGCATGATTATATTTTTAGTCGTGCTATTTAATGGCCAAAATCAGTGCCCCAGCTGATAGCCTGTTATAGAATACATTTTTGTTTCTAGAATGGAATTTTATAATGGGCAGAGCCTATCAAAACCGCAAAGACTCCATGGCGAAAACATCAGACGCCAAAGCAAAAGTTTATAGCAAATATGGTCGCGAGATTTATGTGATTGCTAAGGCTGGCGGGTTAGATCCTACTGGCAATTTAAGTCTGCGCAGTATTATTGAGCGCGCTAAGAAAGATCAGGTGCCCTCGCATGTTATCGAAAAAGCCATTGAGAAAGCTAAAGGTGGAGCCGGAGAGAATTTTGAGCTAGCTCGTTACGAAGGGTATGGCCCAGGTAACTGTATGGTTATTATTGAATGTTTAACGGACAACCCAAGTCGCACATTTAATGATGTACGACTGTGCTTCAGCAAGACCAAAACCAAGATAGGCACCCAAGGTTCTGTTAGCCATATGTTTGATCATCTCACTATTTTGATGTTTTCTGGCCAGGACGAGGAGGCTGTGCTAGATGCTTTGTTATTGGCTAATGTTGATGTCGCGGATATTGAAAACGAGGAGGGCATGCTAACCGTCTTTGCGCCGCACACAGAGTCATTTAAAGCTAAGAAGTCGTTGAGCGACGCTTTTGGTGAAATAGAGTATGAGGTTGATGAAATTCAGTTTATTGCACAAAACACAGCCCCACTGGTGGGTGATGACGTCGAAACATTTGAAACATTTACCGCAATGCTGAATGATCTAGATGATGTGCAGAGTATTTATCATAACGTAGAATAAACGTTGGGAGTTATGTACTTCGTTAAACTTAAGATCAGGGGCTAAATGATGCAGATAAAAACAAAAATTCTAGGGTTAATGCTTTGCCTTTCTTATGTTCCTACTAGTGCTGCCAGCACTGAGCAATTACAAGCCCAACTGGATAATGATCTAGAGCCACTCATGAAAAAGGTCGTCGAATGGCGACATGATTTACATCAATTTCCCGAGTTATCTAACAGAGAGTTTAAGACGTCAAAGAAGGTTGAGGATCATCTTCGAAGTTTAGGGCTCAAGGTTACAACAGGGATCGCTCATACCGGCGTCGTTGCAATTCTTAAAGGTGGCAAACCCGGACCTTTGGTGGCTTTGCGAGCTGACATGGACGGCTTGCCGGTCAGGGAAATGACAGGTTTATCATTTGCGTCGGCGCAAACAGATACCTACAACGGTCAAGAGGTTGGGGTGATGCATGCCTGTGGTCATGATGCGCATGTTGCTATTTTAATGGGTGTGGCAGAGTTTTTGACGTCGGTGCGAGATGAGCTAGCAGGTAGTGTGATGTTTATATTCCAGCCCGCCGAAGAGGGTGCGCCAGTCGGCGAGGAGGGTGGTGCCGCATTAATGCTAAAGGAAGGAATCTGGAAGATCAATAAACCTGACGTTATCTTTGGATTGCACGTGACCAATGCGCCTCACGGCATTATTGGCTATCGAGAGGGTCCATTTATGGCTGCATCCGATGCATGGAAATTTACGATTAAAGGGCGTCAAGCGCATGGTTCTACCCCATGGGAATCCATAGATCCCATTATGGTTGCCTTTCAGATTGGCACTAATATACAAACTATTGTGTCGAGAAAGCTGAACTTAACTGAATCTCCTGCGGTCATTTCAGTGGGCAGTATTCATGGTGGTGTGAGAAGCAATATCATCCCCGACGTTGTTGAGATGGAGGGAACCATAAGAACCTTCGATCCTGCTATTAGGGAACAAATACTTATTGAGATGCGAAAAATAGCTGAAACTACCGCCGCGATGGCAGGCGCCACGGTTGAGGTGTTGCTCCCTAATGGCGATAACTACCCGGTAACCGTTAATGATCCGGATCTAACGCAGAGGGTATTGCCTACACTGAGAGATATCGTTGGCAAAGACATGGTATATAGGTCAGGCCGCAGCATGGGTGCTGAAGACTTTAGTTTCTTTGCTCAGCAGGTTCCGGGCTTTTATTTTTACTTAGGGGTCAATAAGATTGGAGCCGACCTCGCAAGCACCGCGGGTAATCATTCCCCATTGTTCATCATCGACGATGGCGCATTGCCGGTGGGTGTTAAAGCCCTGGCGCACCTGACGATCGAGTATCTTAATGGCGGAATGTAGTCGGTTAGCCACCTTAGCGTAAAGATTAACTCCAACTAAAAAGGAAATTAATTGTGATGGGATCTAAGTCAGTCAGTTTAGGTATAATCATTAAATGTAGGGGTCTACTGTTGATTTACGCTGTTTTTATAGCGGCCAATACTACGGCAGACACCCAGGTCATTCATGCCGGAACACTGCTTGCTGTCCCCGGTCAAGATCCGCTATCCCAGCAGACGATAGTCATTGAAAATGGCAAAATCGTGGATGTAAAAGATGGCTTTATTGAGATTAAAGCAATAAACGAAAATGCGGAGCTAATTGACTTGTCCTCGAGCTTTGTCATGCCTGGCTTGATGGATATGCATGTCCACCTGCAGAGCGAACTAGGACCAAATAACGATAGAGAAGCGCTGCGTATGTCTGGATCTGATGTTGCCATGGCCAGCATACATTATGCGCATAAAACACTCATGGCGGGCTTTACCACAGTGCGGGATCTTGGCGCCCGACCAGAGCAGCTTTATGCGCTGCGGGACGCCATTGAGAAGGGATGGGTCGAAGGCCCTCGAATCATTGCGTCTGGAGGTGTTTCAGTCACAGGAGGACATGGTGACATTGATGGAGTAAGCCCAGATCTACTCGACATGTACACTGCTAAGACCATTTGTGATGGTCCTTATGACTGCCGCAGGGCAACACGCAGAGCGATCAAGTTTGGTGCCGATATTATAAAAATCACCTCAACCGGCGGAGTGTTGTCCGATACCAACACTGGGACTGCCCAGCAAATGGAGATTGACGAATTAAAGGAGGTTGTTAACACCGCTCATTCTTTAGGCCGAAAGGTGGCCAGCCATGCTCATGGTGCAGACGGCATTAATGCAGCACTTAGAGCCGGTGTTGATAGCATCGAGCATGGTAGTTATGCCAACAAGGAAAGCATACGGTTGTTTAAGAAAAACGGTGCCTATCTTGTACCCACACTGCTAGCGGGTAATACCGTCCTGACCATGGCCCAGCATAGTGATTTCATGTCTGATGTTATTAAAAGTAAGGCAGTTAACGTTGCTAGCGCGATGACATCCAACTTCAGCAAAGCTCATCAAGCGGGTGTTAAAATAGCTTATGGCACCGATAGTGGTGTTTCTCGTCACGGCACTAATGCGCAAGAAGCGGTGTTAATGTTCAATGCTGGTATGAGTGCGGCTGATATTTTAAAGTCTGCAACGGTCAGTGCTGCAGATTTAATTGATCACAGTGATGTGCTGGGTTCTATTGAAGCCAATAAACATGCTGATATTATTGCAACGAATGGAAGCCCGTTGGCTGACATTCAGGAATTACTAGACGTTGATTTTGTCATGAAAGCAGGAAAAGTAATAAAGTATAACAAACCCGATTAATAACCTAAGGACTTAATGTGAACACAACTCTATTTAAAATTATTGCCATTGTCCCCGGCATTCCTTTGCTAGCGAATGCACTTTTGTTTATCGTGAAGCCGAGTGCGGTGGTTGCTGATCTTGGGATGCCCCTACTTGATGGTATAGGCAGAAGCACTCAGCTTGCCGATCTAGGTGCTTTTTTTGCATTTTCTGCTGTCATTATTATATATGGCGTTATTAAGTCTAAAAGTGGATTGCTACGTTTAGCCGCTTTACTGCTTGGCATGGCTGCAGTTCTTAGAGTGTTTGCTTGGGTAGCCCACGGCGCAGATTTAGCCACTAGTTTAATTGCAGCTGAAGCAGTCTTGGTGGTTTGGTTGGTCGCGTCCGCTGCCTATATGGATAAGTTAGCACCCTCTAGTCATAGTGCTGAGGCAAAAAGATGAAAGTAGTTAGATGGATTTTGGGTCAGGTTATATTGCTTCTCGATGCGCTTACTTCACCTAAACCTGTGGTAAGAGAAGTATCTGCACAGAAGGTGATAGATGATGTTACCGCTAGTATGGCTATGTACCAGTTCAAGACCTGCCCATTTTGCGTAAAGGTCCGCCGAGAGCTTAAACGGCACTCGCTGAATATAGAACTACGTGATGCGAAAAATGACCTCGACATTAAGTCTGAATTGGTGCGAGAGGGCGGACGGCACAAAGTTCCTTGTTTACGTACCGACAATGCAGATGGCACTGTTCATTGGCTCTATGAGTCTAATGACATCATTGAGCATCTTAAAAAGGAGTTCAAGCTAGTCTAATGGCCAAGTAGCACATACTTGGCTCAGACTTTCGGTCGTGCCAGCAGGTACGCCGCGTATGCACCTAGAAGACCGCAGGTCGCTACAATCAAATAATAGATCTTATAACCAAGCCCGCCTGGATAATTTTCTATTAGCGGTGCACTAAGAAGTGGTAGATAAACTTCAGGAAAATAGCCGATCACTGAAATAATGCCGATGGCTAGGCCCTTGATCTTATTAGGAACGTTGCATCCACCTAATGTGGCCCAGTAGAGGCCTCGAACACCGTAGGTAAGTAATCCAATCAGTAGCACCAGCACTATCATTAGCAGGGCGGCAGAGCTTGCAGGTACAAATGCCATCATTGCTAATGACAATGAGGCTAGCACCAAGAGTATTGACAGTACTTTTTCGGGATTAAGCCAGTCGCCAATGAAACCCGCAGCAATGCCGCCAATCGGTCTCATCCATAGTTTCGCGACGGTGATGTATCCGACCATAACCGCAGTGAGACTAAAGTTTTGCTGTAAGTACGCGGAGAAGGAATATGTCGCATAAAACAACTGGTAACCGCACACGATACAGATAGCACATAGCCATATTTCACGACGACTGAGAACGTCCTTTAAATCGTCAATGAATACGCTCTTAACTGACTCCTCAGATGTATCCGTGTCCTCTTCTCGATCATCAAGTAGCCAGTAAACTAGGGGTGATACGACGAGAAGAACAGCCACATACAGGTAAATAACTTGCTGCAGGGCCATCTTTGTTGCTCCGGCGTCTTGGCTTAAGATGTAGGCAAATAGCGCTATTGCAAAAGTGGCTAATAGTGCTTCAACCAACCCGCGGCCGCCATCAAGAATACCAAAGAATCTACCCTGTTGATCTTTATCTGCCAGCATGGCTACCAGCTTAATATGCGCAGACCAAAAAGTGAGCCCTGTCGCCACGCCCCAAGCGCCATAGATGACTAATAGCGATGAGTAGGAGGGCATGGTGGAAAACCATAGTCCTAGTAAAGCGGTTGCCAGCAAAGAGAATGAGAGTAATTTACGCGACGAAAATCGATCCGCTAGCCAGCCACTGGGTATATAAGTAACCATGAAAATAATACCAAGCATTGAACTGCAGTAACGGAGTTGTGTCTGGGTAATACTAAAGGCTTCCAATATCGACAGTTCGAAATTTTGCCGAAGATAGAGTAGGGGATAAATCGCTCCTGCCGCCACAACGATGAGTGCGAGCTGACTATAGCTGCGAAAATTAGCTGACCGATAAGACAACAAAGGAAACCCTCAATGAGATGTATCACCCTAGTGTAGCTTTGATGTCCAGTATGACCAAGTAAAGTGTTCAATTTGAGTGTGGCCCTGTTAACACCGACTAGTACTCTAAGCCCCAAATAATAACTAGTTGGCATAACAGTGCCCCGCAGTCAGCGTCAAGTTGTCGGTTGTTGGTATATCAAAGGTACTTGCTGGACTGGACGTGCATCGGTGATAATTGAGACAATATTACGCACAGCCGACTATTAAAAGAAGAAAAAACTATGATCTCAAATCAACAAAAGCCGATCAATTCAGGATTTGGTGCAAAAAGTGAACCGACTCAGGTATTGGCCGATATAGATTTATCAGGAAAAGTTGCGGTAGTCACCGGTGGCTATTCAGGCATAGGTCTTGAAACAGTTCGCGGTCTTGTTGGTTGTGGTGCACGGGTGCTGGTTCCTGCTAGACGCCTCGATGTGGCGCGGGAAGCACTCAAGGATCTGGTCGCAGAGGGCGATGTCATTGCCCTTGATCTAGCAGACATTAACTCCGTTCGCGCTTGTGTAGCGAGTATTACCTCTGTTGTGAAATCGATCGACATCTTGATTAATAATGCCGGTGTTATGGCATGCCCTGAGACTCGCGTAGGCGGTGGCTGGGAGCTGCAGTTTGCAGCAAATCATCTTGGCCACTTTGCACTCACCCTAGGGTTGCTCCCGGCGCTAAAAATGTCTGGAAATGCAAGGGTCGTGGCGCTGTCTTCTACGGGTCATAAGTTATCGGCAATTCGTTGGGACGATATCCACTTTACCAGCGAATATGACAAGTGGCAGGCCTATGGGCAGTCGAAAACTGCAGATAGTTTATTTGCCGTAGCGCTTGACCAACGCATGAAAGACAGCGGCATTAGAGCCTTTGCGGTCCATCCTGGGGGAATAATGACGCCATTGCAGCGTCATCTTGATCTTCAGGAAATGGTGGCACTTGGCTGGCTTGCTGAAGATGGCCAGCCGTCAGAGATGGCAGCAGCTATGTTTAAAACCCCCTCGCAGGGCGCGACTACATCATTGTGGGCAGCAACTAGCCCCCAACTTGATGCCATTGGCGGTGTTTACTGTGAAAACTGTGACGTCGCGGTGATGCAGCAAGACACTCCGGGCGGGCGCTATTTCGGTGTAGCTCCTTGGGCGGTGGAAAGTGAACAAGCAGAACGGCTTTGGACAGTTAGTGAGGAGTTCTTAGCCTAGTGTCAAAAGATAGCCTATAGCGTCTAGTTAAGCGTATTGTTGACAAAAACAATGATTTTTTCCGCAAGAATTTCTGTTGATGATGGCGACATCAGATCGCCTGCTAACGCATGAAAATCAGGGTCTTCCGTGGCGTTAAATTCAACAAGTTCTTTTTGTTTAGAACCTAATCGTGCAAAAGTGTCTATAACAGCAGGAACGCTAATGGTTTTGTCCTTAGAGGAATAAATCATCTGTGTCGGCGTATTAATGTTTTCAATGTCAGCGTCATTGACTATTTTGAGCAGCCCAATTAAGGGAAGTATTGAACTCGTTGCATAATCATTCGCCCAGTATTTTTCATGCAGCGGATGTTTTGACTCCCAGTGCCGAACCTTACCAATCAAAGCCTCAGCAATATGTTGGCCCCAGGGCCACAGAAGCATACTCATCTCACTGTTGGCACTGTAAAAATTGGGGGACAGAAGAATCATCGCGCTTAGATCTGTATTAGTCGACTGTAAGGCAACCCATGTTGCTAGTGTAGACCCCGTGGAAGTGCCGATTAAGATAACCTTGTCACCGAGTCTGCGACCGATTTCAAGTGCCTCACTTGCATCATTCGCCCAGCCATTGACACTTCCATCAACCATACCCGCTCCGCCACGGCCATGACCGGTCAAGCGAGTATAAAATAGGTTAGCGTTGAGTGATGTAGCAACCATGTCAGCTAAGGGCGATAATTCTTGCCGAGTTGCTGAAAAACCATGGATCGAAACGATCGAAACAGGGGTTTTCCCACCTGCTTTTCCAGCCCACATAATGGTTTTTTCGGTACCCTCGGTAATATCATCAAAGCGGGCTTCTGACTCGGCTAAATACCGGTCTAAATTATCTGGAAGGATTATCTCGCCTAAGGCAATGTCTATGTTGACGCGAGGCCCAAGTATGCCCACGGCAGTGAAGAGGGCTAGAACCAGAGCTAAGGCGTGCTTTTTTTTCATAGATTAATCTTGTTCCTCTATGCTCTCTAAACCCATTACCGCTAGGGGCTTAACCATTGCGCCGTAGCCCAACGCGGCTTGACTAGACGCATTACCATCAGCACCGCGTTTGGCAACACCCTGAGTAATGGCGGCCAATCGAAAGCAGCTAAATGCTAAGTAAAAGCTCCAATGATCAATCTTATCGATACCCATGCGCTTGCAGTAGCTGGCAACATATTCTTCTTCTGTCGGGATCCCAAGCGCTTGAGCATCAATGCCACCAAGACCGGACATAACGTTTTTGATGTCACGCACAGGTAGCCGCAGGCCCATACATTGGTACGCAAGATCAGCGTAGGGGTGGCCAAGTGTAGAGAGTTCCCAGTCCAATACTGCAACTATTTGCTCATCATCTTTACTGAACATTAGGTTATCTAAGCGATAGTCACCGTGTACCAAGGAAACCTTGCCATCGTCTTCAGGAATATTGTCACCAAGCCAGTCAATTAAGCGATCCATTTCTGGAATAACGGTCATCTCTGATGCCTGGTATTGACTAGACCAGCGATTGAATTGACGCTCGTAATAGTTACCTGGACGGCCGTAGTCGGCCAAACCTACTTTTTCGACATCTACGCTGTGGATGGCAGCGAGGACTCGATTCATCTCGTCATACATTTTCGCGCGCTGTTTATTATTGGTGGCACTATCAAGCTTTGACGCCCAGTGAATATTACCGTCACAAAATTCCATCACATAAAACATTGAGCCTATAATATTTGGATCTTCACACAGATGATGGGCCTCTGCCACGGGTACACAGGTATTGGCCAGGGCGCTAATGACACGAAACTCACGGTCTACAGCGTGCGCTGACTTAAGTAGCTTGCCTGGAGGCTGGCGTCGCAGTACATAACTACCTGAGGCTGCATCTATCCTAAAAGTTGGGTTGGACTGCCCGCCGGGGAATTTTTTCGCTGTGAGTGGACCCTCAAAGCCTGGCATATTTGCTTCAAGATATTTTTCTAGGGTAACTTCATTTAGCGAACTGACTTGGGACATGCGCACCTCTAATAGGAATGAAAGGAAAAACTTAGGTCGAGCCAATCTGTCGTCGACCTATAGGGTAAAACCACCATCTACCACGATGCATTCACCGGTGGTGTAACTTGATGCATCTGACACCAAGTAAAGTACGGTTCCCGCCATTTCATCTGGCTCGGCATGCCGGTGCAGAGGGATGGTTTTAATCGCCGCCTGCAATATTTTTTCATCGGCGAAGAGTGCGCCAGCAAATTTAGTCTTAGTGAGACCGGGAAGTAGGGCATTTACGCGTATTCCATGGCGCCCACACTCTTTGGCAAAGGATTGAGTCATGTTGACGACAGCGGCCTTAGATATAGAGTAGATTCCTTGCATAGGGCCGGGCTTCAAGGCGTTAATTGAAGCAGTATTCACAATGCTACCACCGCCGTTGTCACGCATTAATTTACCACCTTCGACACACATAAAAAAGTATCCGCGAATATTGACGTCGACGGTCTTTGTGTAGGCGCCAAGATCGGTATCCAAAATATCACCAAAGTAGGGATTGGTTGCGGCATTATTGATAAGGATATCGAGCTTGCCATGAGCCTGCTTGATATGCGCAAAACAGCTGCTAATGTCGTCCATATTGCCAACATGGCAGGCCAAGGCTTCGGCACTTCCACCTGCAGCAATAATGGTATCAGCGACGATCTGGCAATCATCTAGTTTTCGGCTGGACACAATAACGTGAGCACCTTGTTCGCCGAGTAGTTTGGCGATGGACTCACCGATTCCACGGCTGGCGCCAGTTACTAATGCAATTTTTCCGGTCAGATCAAATAAATTTGTAGCCATTACTGTGGTTACTCCAAGTTAGTTTTATAGGCCTGTTAAGCGCTGGTTAATAATTGTATCGGCTTCCGCCATGATATTGTCGATCAGTTGTTTTACCGTAGGTTTGTCGTGAATTAGACCTGCAACCATACCGCAGGACCAAGCGCCAGCATTCATGTCGCCAGTTTTCATGATTTTCGGGTAGACGCCAGCGACTTCCTCAACAATGTCTTCAAATTTTAAGTCAGCGCCTAATGCCGCTTCTTTTTCTAATAAGCGCTCCACAGCCGGATTATTAAGTACTCGCTCAGTATTGCGAAGAGAGCGCATGACTAATCGGGTATCTAACTCAGATGCGTTAATAATGGCCTGCTTAACATTTTCATGCACAGGGGCTTCTTCGGTGACAATAAATCGAGTACCCATATTCATTCCCTCAGCGCCCATCGCGAGTGATGCGACCAAACTGCGGCCATCAGCCATACCACCGGACGAGACAAAAGGAATGGTTAATTCATCAGCGGCTCTTGGCAGCAGGATAAAGTTAGGGACATCATCTTCCCCTGGGTGCCCGCCGCACTCAAAACCATCTACTGACACCGCGTCGCAGCCAATAGACTCTGCCTTTAGCGCATGACGAACAGAGGTGCATTTATGGATGACTTTAATGCCGTTTTCTTTGAGTATGGGTAGCCACTTCGCTGGGTTGTTGCCGGCGGTTTCAACCACCTTAACACCACCGTCGATAATAGACTGAATCAATCCAGGGTAGTCGGGAGGTGTGAGAGAAGGTAAAAAGGTAAGATTAACGCCAAAGGGTTTGTCAGTCATTTCACGGCATCTGGCAATTTCATTGGCTAATTTTTCAGGTGTTCCCTGAGTCAGACCCGTAATGATACCCAGACCACCAGCATTTGATACGGCTGCGGCTAACTCAGCAAGACCGACATGATGCATACCGCCTTGAATGATCGGGTGTTCGATACTTAGCATTTCAGTAATTCTAGTTTTCATATTGCACCCTTTTATGGTCGTAGTTGAGAATATTAGTCTACTTGGCTATTTTTGCGTTTGCGCAAGTTTACAAGGTAGCGCACCGCCGTCGCAAATAAGAGCAGTATTATTCCGATAATCAATCGTAATGATATTAGGCTGATTTTGGGTGTTACAGGGAACACATGTGTCTGCTCTATAGCCGCCCATTTGTGGTCAGCAAGGTCGGTTGATGATATTTCTACCATCATTTGCAACATGTCGCGCACACTGCGGTAGCGCACCATCGCGACCATATCCCATTCACCATGGGTCGTTTCATTAATGAACCCACCATTTACGGATGAAATGAATACAGGCAGGCTGCCGCGTTTTAGCAACAGTGGGACTACACCCGCTCCATAACGAGCATCGGCCAACATAGGGTCAGTCTCTTTACTCCATGGCGAGTCTGCAGAATACATAGCTCTATCTCGATACCGTATGAGATTAACCATGATAAATTCGGCGCCATCGTCGCTTTCAGCCAAAGTACGCATGTATTTTATGGGCTCAACGCTATCTTTACCGCGAGGATCTACGTTGGCCTGAAGCGCTGATATGTAGCCTTCAAGTTCTGCGGTTTGGACAGGGCTGCCGGAACCGCCATACCAGCTTATCCAGCCAAGGTAGGTGACCAGAAGTAATACATAGAAAGCCTTCATTGGTCGTTAGCTGTGGTATTGGTGTGAAACATTTGAGTGAATATTAAGCTACACATGTTAGTGGCCTCATAGAGTATGACTATTGCCTACAATAGCCTTAATATTTACATTATGGCATTGAGAGTGCCATAATGTAAGTGTACTTTCCCGTCCGAGTTGCTGGGCATCTTAAGCGGGAGATAATAATCTGATTAGCAAGCTTAGTTTAGTGAGTGTTGCCTAGGAACACCAATAGGTTACGATATCGTTTGCGATATTAATTTCATGAGGGTTGGGGATGATTACAGCAGAGATGCTTTATACGAAGAAGTTTCAGGAGGTTAACGGGAAAAACATCGCTTATGTTGAGGCGGGGGAAGGAGATCCTATTGTTTTGCTGCACGGAAATCCCACATCGTCTTACTTATGGCGCAATGTTATTCCACACTTAGAGCGGCTAGGTCGAGTCATTGCTCCAGATTTGATTGGTCAAGGTGACTCGGACAAACTTCTTGCTAGCCAAGGCTCTGAGCCCTATACCTTTCAGGTTGCCTATGATTACTTAGCTGGTTTACTTTACGAACTTGGTATTAACAAAAATGTAACCTTAGTTATTCACGATTGGGGTAGTGCTCTTGGATTTCACTGGGCACAGATGCACGCTGATGCTGTTCGAGGCGTTGCCTATATGGAAGGTATTGTCTGCCCGGTGGCTTGGGATGATTGGCCTGAGTCTGCACGTGGTATTTTTAAAGGGTTTCGATCAGAAAAAGGCGAGGACCTAGTGCTGCAGCGCAATATGTTTGTTGAGGCAGTACTGCCAAGTTCAGTGATACGTGATTTGAGTGAAGAGGAAATGGACCATTACAGGCGTGCATTTCTTACGCCTGAGGATCGGCAGCCTACCCTAAACTGGCCTCGCCAGATTCCGATTGATGATGAGCCCGCGCATATGGTGAAATTGGTGGATAGCTATGGACAATGGATGTTAGGAAACACTTCGTTGCCAAAGTTATTTATTAATGCGAACCCAGGTTCTATTCTTACGGGAAAGGCACGAGAATTCTGCCGTAGCTGGCCTAATCAGACCGAGGTGACGGTTGCCGGCCTGCATTTTATTCAAGAAGACTCGCCCAACGAAATTGGTAGTGCTGTGGCACAATGGCTAGGCACTATTTAACAACTTAACAACTTAACAAAAAACAACTAATGAGGATGTAAGTAATGAGTAATGTACCGGTTTATATGGTGGTTAATTTGGCAGTTACTGATGTGAATGAGTATCGTCAGTACGAGAAAGGTTTTTTCCCGATTCTAAAGCGTTTTGGGGGTCAGTTTGTGACCTTTGATGATAATCCCATCACGTTGGAGGGTGTTGCTCCTAGATCAGGTAGGATGATTATCTTTAGCTTTCCATCAGAACAGGCAGCCAAAGATTGGTGGGCTGATGCAGAATATCAGGCGCTGAGTGAGCATAGGCGTGCAGGCACCAAAATGGAGTTTTTAACGATGGTGCATGGGTTGCCGCCAAGAGTTTAAGTGCTTCACGAGCCTGTCGTGGACGTTTTAGGGTAAGCGGTATTAATAGAAGCAGGGATAAATGGCTACTTTGATGATAATTTGGGGCGTTGCAATTGTAGCCTATTGTTTATTTTGGGCCTGGTACGTTGGCTTTGGGAGCAAAATTTCAGAGCAGGATCTAAACCGTTATATGGCGTGTGTTGAGCAGACTGAACTCAGTGAAGAGTCTGTGGCGAGTTTCCGTAATTTCTTTGCCAATGATGATGGCAAAGAGTTCTTTATGGTTAATCTGTTGCGTCTAAAAGAACCCAAGAACGAATCACGACAACTGTTAAATAAGTACACATCGATTTTTGTTGGTAAGTTAATTAAAAGGGCCGGACATCCCTACTTTGTTGGCTTAGCTCAGGCAAGAAACATTGAAAACCTTAATTGTGAGGTCGTCGATGGATGGACAACAACCGCGTTAATGCGGTACCGAAGCCGCAAAGATCTTGGTGAACTCTTAGTCGACACCTTTCGCAGCGAGCACCATGGGTTTAAGCTTGCCGCCTTAGAGAAAACATTCGCTTTTCCAGCATCGGCAATACTCAACATAGGCAGTGTGCGATCACTTGTTGGTTTAGTCATTGCGTTGATTGCAGCCGTGACGCATATTGTCCTAGTCTCTTAAAGGCGTGGTACTAGAAGTAAAGTCACTACGGGTACTCATCAGTCAAACAATAACCTGATTAGCTACCCCATTTTGAGTAACATTAACGGCTGATTAGCTACGTAAGATTTTAATGACAATGAGAATATATAACCAATGAGCACTGACAATCCTCTGTTCCAACCCTTTAATATAGGGAATATGATTCTAAAGAACCGAATCGTTATGGCGCCAATGACACGTAACTTTTCACCGAATGACAATATTCCTGGTGCAAACGTGGTCGATTATTATCGGCGTCGTGCTGAGGGTGGTGTTGGCTTGATCATTACTGAAGGCACCTGCGTTGGCCATATAGGGGCGAGTGGCTACCCTGGCGTGCCTTATTTTCACGGAGAGGCTAGGCTGGCTGGCTGGAAGAAGGTGGTTGATGCGGTGCATGCTGCAGGCGGAAAAATTGCACCTCAACTTTGGCATGTTGGGGCTATGCGCAGGGCTGGTACTCTACCTGAGGGTGATGTCCCCGGTTTTGGTCCCTCAGGCATGAATGTCCCCGGTAAGGTTAATCGTCACACGATGACACAGCAAGATATCGACGATGTGGTCAAGGCGTTTGCTCAAGGGGCAGCAGATGCCAAAGAGCTTGGCTTTGATGCGGTCGAACTGCATGGCGCTCACGGCTATTTAATCGACCAGTTCTTTTGGGAAGGAACAAATCAACGGGAAGATGCTTATGGTGGTTCACTGGAAAATCGTAGCCGGTTTGCCTTGGAAATCATTAGGGCAGTGCGCAAGGCTGTCGGCCCTAATTTCCCAGTTATTTTACGTTGGTCTCAGTGGAAGCAGCAGGATTACACTGCACGTTTGACTGAGAGCCCTGAAGAGCTCGAGAGCTTTTTAGTGCCACTTTCTGACGCCGGAATCGATATATTCCATTGCTCGCAGAGACGCTTTTGGGAGCCTGAATTTGAGGGTAGCGAGCTAAACTTAGCGGGTTGGACGCGTAAAGTCACAGGTAAGCCGGCCATCACAGTGGGCAGCGTGGGTTTGGACGCCGACTTTATCCCAGTTCCGGGTGAGGTGACCTTTCGTGAGGCAGAACCGGCTAGTCTTGATGATTTAGAGCGACGATTGCAGGCTCAAGAGTTTGACCTTGTGGCCGTTGGTAGAGCCCTGATTGCGAATCCGAACTGGGTCAATATGGTGAGGGATAATAGCGATGACATTCAGCCTTTTCGGAAAGAGCATCTCGCAGAACTTGTGTAAGGTAGCATTTAAATCACGCATAAACAGGGGAAACCATCTTGGAATTAAGAGATAAAATTATAGTAATCACTGGTGCTGGAAGCGGTATCGGTAGAGCATTGGCTGTTCGTTTTCATGCCGAGGGTGCTAAGAAGATTGTTGCTGTGGATATCAATCTGAGCAATGCTGAAGACACAGCGAGTATGGTTAATGGCATCGCGATGATGGCTGACGTAGCAAAAGAAGACGATATTTCCCGGGTAGTTGAAGATACCGAAGCAAATATTGGTCCGATTGATCTTTTTTGCTCCAATGCAGGTGTTGGTATGGGGGAAAATATACACTCACCTAATTCAGAATGGCAGGCCATTTGGGATATTAACGTAATGTCCCATGTCTATGCGGCGCGTCATCTGGTGCCTCGCATGGTGGCTCGTGGTGGAGGTTATTTTTTGAATACGTCCTCTGCTGCTGGATTGCTGAATCAGATCGGCGGTGCAGCCTACGGGGTGACTAAACATGCCGCGGTGGGTTTTGGGGAATGGCTCGCTATTCATCATAAACATGAAGGAATCAAGGTCTCTATGCTGTGCCCTCAGGCCGTACGCACGCCGATGACCGAGGTTGCGAATGACGCAACAGCCGCGGCGGCGAGTAATGGCATGATTGAACCAGAAGAGTTAGCAGAAACGGTTGTTGAGGAGCTCCGCAAAGAGAGTTTTGTTATTTTGCCGCATCCAATCGTGCTTGAGTATATGCGGAATAAGACGACTAATTATGATCGCTGGATCGGTGGTATGAACAAGCTAATGAGAAAAATAACAGGATTAAACTAATAATCTACTGACTTATGAAAGAGGGAATCTAATGAGTTTTGAGTTAACGCCGCGGGCTGAAGAGATTAATAACAAACTAAAGGCTTTCATGGATGAGCACATTTATCCGCGGGAGTCAGATTACGACGAATTCACTAACGATCATAAAAATCTATGGCAATATCCAGAATGGTTTGAAGACCTTAAAGCAGAGGCCCGCAAGCAGGGTCTTTGGAATCTATTTCTTCCCGCAGAGTACAAACCTTGGAGTCCCGGCCTAACCAATAGTGAGATAGCGCCGTTATTTGAAACTATGTCTAGGTCTGCTTGGGCCCAGCAAATATTTAACTGTAATGCCCCTGATCGCGGCAATATGGAAGTACTTGCCAAGTACGGTACGCCAGAACAGCAAGAGCAATGGCTGATGCCCCTATTGGCGGGAGAGATTAGATCGGCTTACGCCATGACTGAACCCGATGTGGCTTCATCTGATGCTACCAATATGGAGCTGAAAATTGAGCGTGACGGTGATGAGTATGTGCTCAATGGGCGTAAATGGTGGACGACTAATGTCATAGGGCCCAAGTGTAAGTTAATGCTGGTCATGGGTAAATCCAACCCTAACGGTCCTCGACATCAGCAGCATTCGACCATCTTAGTGCCGACCGGTACCCCCGGAGTGACTATCGCTCGACCACTTCGAGTGTTTGGTGAGTATCATTCGCCAGGTGGTGAAGGTGATGTCATTTTTAGAAATGTCCGCGTCCCTGTCACCAACCTTATTTTAGGTGAAGGTAGGGGCTTTGAGATTGCGCAGGGTCGCCTAGGGCCAGGGCGATTTCAGTACGCAATGATGTTTGTTGGTATGGCACAGCGTAGTCTAGAACTTATGTGTGAGCGTGCCGTGAGTCGTGTTGCCTTTGGTGAACCGTTGAGTAAGAAAACTAGCGTCCAGCACGAAATAGCGCGTAGCCGCTGTGACATTGAACAGTGTCGGTTGCTTGTGCTGTCGGCTGCGGAAAAAATGGATAAATACGGAATTGACGCCGCGCGGGCTGAGATTTCAATGTTAAAGATAGTGGCTCCAAAGATGTGTGAGGACGTTTCCAGTCGAGCCATGCAAATCTTTGGTGGCATGGGTGTTTCTCAAGATACTCCATTGGCGCATATATTTACGGTGAGTCGTTTTTGTAGGATTGCGGATGGCCCAGATGAGGTGCATATGTCGCAGTTGGCAAAACTTACAATTCGCGCACTGGGGAGGCAGTAAAGATGGGTGCTATGGGTAATATTAAAGAGGTCTTTCGGGTTATTTCTGATGTGGCCCGGGCTCTGCCGGTAGTGATGGCAAAGCTTCCAGCGAGTGATGATGCTGCCTCAATCGCGTTGGTGTTTGAGGATACCGTCGCTCGTCATTCCGATAGAAACATGATCGTCTTTGAGGGTCGTGAGATTACATGGGGTGCGTTCAATGAGTTGGCCAATTCCTTAGCTCATGCATTACTTGACCGCGGTATTAAGCGGCAGGATTGCGTCGCTGTTATTATGGAAAACCGCATTGAAATGTTAGCGAGTATAATCGCGCTCCAGAAGATTGGGGCTATTGCGGGTATGGTCAATCCGGGCCTTGTCGGGGCTCAGTTGGCGCACTGTATTAACGTGACGAAGTCAGTTAAGTGCCTTGCCGGAGAAGAGATATTCGGTAGCGTTCTTGATGTTCGCTCAGACTTAGATATGGACGACTCAGATGTTCTTTGGGTTGCCGATCTGCGGGAAGGATCAGCGCCAGAGCCGATGGAAGATATCATGGCTCAGCTTGATCAATATCCTGAGACAAACTTAGACAATACTAAGTCCATTTTGGCAGGTGACACAGGATTCTATATTTTCACCTCTGGGACTACGGGGATGCCTAAGGCTGCGAAAATCGGCCAGAGACGTCTGTTAGCGGCTGGTATGTCGTTTAGTAAAGCGGGTGTAAGGGCGAAGCCGGCTGATCGTATGTATCTTTGTCTGCCTCTGTTTCATGGAACAGGATTTGTCTGCGGCGTTAATAGTGCGATATTTAGTGGCGCTTCGATGTTCTTGCGGCGAAAATTCTCGGCCTCAGCTTTTTGGCCCGAAGTGCAAAAGTATCAGTGCACCATCTTTTTTTATGTTGGCGAACTTTGCCGCTATTTGGTGACTCAGCCACCTTGCCCAGAAGAGCAGAACAACCCCTTAGATAGGGTGTTTGGTAATGGGTTGCGGCCAGATGTCTGGGATGAGTTTAAACAGCGATTTGGTATTGATCGTGTTTGTGAGTTTTATGGATCCAGCGAAGGAAATGTTTCATTTATAAACGCCTTTAATAAAGATAGAACGATTGGCTACTGTCCTGGAACAATCATATTGGTTGAATATGATATTGAGCGGGATGAAATAGTTCTCGATGAAAATGGGAAGTACATACAGGTAGAGCCAGGCAAGCCAGGGCTTTTGTTGGCGGAGATCGACGACCGCTATCGATTTGACGGCTATACTGATAGCGCAGCGTCAGAGGCAAAGACGTTGCGGAATGTTTTAAAAGATAATGATGCTTGGTTTAATACCGGTGACTTAATTACTGAGGTCGACGTGGGTTTTGCCATGGGAAAACCCCACTATCAATTTGTTGATCGTATTGGTGACACTTTCCGTTGGCGCTCTGAAAATGTTTCTACCAATGAGGTAGGGGAAATCTTGAATGCCAATGAGCAAGTTGAGATCGCCAATGTTTACGGTGTTGATATCCCTGCGACGGAGGGCAAGGCCGGGATGGTTTCTCTGGCGCTTAATCCCGGCAAGATGTTCGATCCAGGCGAGTTCTCCGCTTATGTTTCTGAAAATTTACCGGGTTTCGCTCAACCTGTTTTCGTGCGAATTCAGGCTGACATTACCACGACGGGAACATTTAAGATGGTGAAAGGTGATTTGCGCAAGCAAGCATTCCACTTGGAGCAATTGGGCGACGACACTATCTTCGTGATGATGCCTCGCTCAAAATCATATCAGAAACTTGATCAGCCCCTTTACGAGTCCATCCTTGATGGGTCGGCAGGTTATTAATTACGCAACAGTATGATTTTTTGGAGATAGGGTAATGAGTTTTTCGTCAGACTTGATCACAATAGAAAAAACTGGTGCCGTTGGCACTGTTTGGCTTGACCGGCCTGAAAAATACAATGCGCTATCTGAGGAGGTTTGGTTAGCACTTCCTCAGGCCTTAGCTGCCCTTGAAGAGGATGAAAGCATTAGGGCCATTGTTTTGGCGGGCAAAGGCAAGCATTTTTGCGTTGGAATTGATCTAGTTCAAAGCGGGATGGGTTCACACCAAAAGCCCAAAGGCGCTTCTGAGGCGGTTGCCAACCTAAAACAGTTACAATTTACTAGCCAGTTTCAAGATGCTATATCATCCCTTGCTAAATGCGCGTTGCCCGTCATCGCAGTGATCCATGGTCACTGTTTGGGGGCGGGGATTGATATGATCACTGCATGTGATATAAGAATCGCCGCAGCGGACAGTAATTTTAGTGTACGTGAGACTCGGATTGGTTTGGTCGCTGACGTAGGCACATTGCAGCGATTACCTAAAATACTAAACGCGGGTCACGTGGCAGAGCTAGCCTATAGCGCTAAAGACATTAATGCCACTCGTGCAGAAAAGATTGGCTTGGTAAATGACGTTTATGAGTCTTTTGAGGCGACTTATGCCGCAGGCATGGCGTTGGCTGATGAGATAGCAGCAAATCCCCCTATGGCTGTTCGTGGCACCAAATTCATGCTCCGGCAGAGTGAGACATTGACAACAGAGCAAAGTTTGCTCATGAATGGCATGTTTACCCTGATGACCAGCTTGAAATCCGATGATTTACAAGAATCTATGCGGGCGTTTGGTGAGAAGAGACCGCCTAAATATACCGGGACCTGATCGATCCGGACCTATGACTTTTTAGTAATCTACCCAGAGAGGACGTTATGAGTAATACCGCATATATTTATGATGCTGTGCGAACCCCGCGCAGTAAAGGCAAACCAGGTGGGACACTCCATGAAGTGAAACCAATAGACCTGGGCGCAGTTGTCTTGCGTGCATTGCAAGAGCGCAATGATCTGGATACTTCCTATGTCGATGATGTTGTCATGGGATGTGTATCGCCGGTGGGTGAGCAAGGCAGTGATATTGCCAAGATGATCGTACAAAATGCGGGTTGGCATGAATCTGTTGCTGGCGTTCAGCTTAATAGGTTTTGTGCTTCTGGTTTAGAGGCTGTGAACACTGGCGCGCAAAAAGTCGCGTCAGGCTGGGAGCAATTGGTTGTCGCCGGCGGCGTAGAATGTATGTCACGGGTCCCAATGGGGTCTGATGGCGGCGCAATGATGGGTGATGCGGCCTTTGCTATTCAAGAGAGTTTCGTTCCTCAGGGTATTGGCGCCGATACTATTGCGACTATTGATGGCTACACTCGCGAGGATGTCGATAGTTATGCCGTGGAGTCTCAACGTCGTGCAACTCATGCTCGAGATAGCGGTTACTTTGATGGCTCTGTTGTTCCTGTAAAAGACAAAAATGGTTTCATGATTCTAGAGCGAGATGACTTCATCAAGCCAGAGACCACTATGGAGATATTGGGTGGATTGAGAGCCTCTTTCGAAATGATGGGAAACATGGCGTTTGATGAAATTATACTCAAGAAATACAATACTTTAGAGAAGATATCTCACGTACATACTCCAGGTAATTCGTCAGGCATTGTAGACGGTGCGAGCGCTGTACTGATCGGTTCAGCGCAGGCCGGTAAAGACCTTAATTTAACACCTCGGGGCCGGATTGTCGCTGGATCTATACTCGCGACAGACCCCGTCATTATGCTCGCAGGCCCTGGGCCGGCCGCACTCAAATGTCTAAAAACGGCAGGCTTAACACCTAAAGATATCGACCTTTGGGAAATCAACGAAGCATTTGCATCAGTTGCCTTGCGGTACATGAAAGACCTCGATATTGACCATTCGATGACTAATGTGAATGGTGGGTCCATCGCAATGGGACATCCACTAGGAGCAACAGGTGCGATGCTGGTCAGCACAATGCTGGACGAACTAGAGCGCCGGCAGCTTAAACGAGCCATGTTGTCTCTTTGTGTTGGCGGTGGTATGGGAATTTCCTGCATTATAGAGCGCGTGTGATCGATCACGTGTCGTCAAAAATGATGACTACAGAATTTTAAAGGGTTTAGATAATGAGTGTTTTTAAGTACGAAAAGGACGAGCAGGGTATTGTCACTGTGACAATGGATATGACTGGACCTGTCAATGCGATCAATGCGGAATACACCGGCGCCATGGACCAAACAGTGGATCGCTTAGAGGCTGAGGAAGGTTTGTCGGGTGTCATATTTGCCTCGGCGAAAAAGGTGTTCTTTGCGGGTGCCGATCTTAACGAGTTAGTGTTAATTGATGCTAGTGATGGTGAGGCTCTGTATGCAAATGGAGAGCTTATTAAGAGACATTTTAGGCGGTTGGAGAAACTTCCTGTACCGGTTGTTGCCGCCATTAATGGTGCCGCCTTAGGCGGTGGTTATGAACTATCGCTTGCCTGTAACCGCCGCATTGCCTACAACCATAAATCCGTACAGATCGGTCTTCCTGAGTGCGCGATAGGCGTTTACCCTGCGGGTGGAGGTGTGGTTCGCTTAACCAAATTGATTGGCGTGGAAAAATCGTTAGACATTATATTGAAAAGTCAGCGACTAACTCCGGAAAAGGCATTAGCCGGTGGCCTGATCGATCAATTAGTTGATTCAATTGATGATCTTATTCCGAGCGCTAAAGCGTGGATTCTTGAAAATCAAGATCATTGTGATCAGCCGTGGGACAAGAAGGGGTTTAAGATTCCTGGTGGGGCCATTAATTCGCCGCATAATGCACAGTTTGCCGGTATGGCGCCTACTATGCTGCATAAACAGACTCGCGGTTTAATGCCGCAAATGACCGCCGCGATGGACATTGCCTTCCAGTCTACTATGTTCGATATCGATACTATGCTGCGCATCGAAGGTCGTGAGTTTATCAAGATTGTCACTGGGCCAGTGGCGAAGAACATGATTACAGCTTTTTTCTTCCAGTTGGGTAAGATTAATGCAGGTGCCAGTCGGCCGAAGGGAGTTGAAAAGAATCCCACACGTAAGGTTGGTATTTTGGGTGCAGGTATGATGGGTCAGGGTATTGCTTATGTTTCTGCCAAGGCAGGCATTGAGGTGGTATTAAAGGATATGACTCAAGAAGCTGCGGATCAGGGCAAGGCTTATTCTGAAGCCTTAGTGAACAAAGCGGTGAAACGTGGAAAGATGTTTCAGTCGCAGGCAGATACTTTGCTAAAGCTTATTACACCCACGGCCCAAGATGAGGACTTAAGGGGCTGTGATCTAATAATAGAAGCTGTCTTTGAGAATGTTGAGCTAAAAAATAGGATTATCGCTAATACTGAGCAGTACCTATCAGATGATGGCTTTTGGGGTTCAAACACCTCAACGCTGCCCATTACTAAGCTGTCAGAAGCGGCTGTAAGGCCAGAGAACTTCGTCGGCATCCACTTCTTCTCCCCGGTGGACAAAATGCCGCTTGTTGAGATTATCGTGGGTGATAAGACCAGTGATGAGGCCTTAGCTAAGGCGTTTGATTTTACCAAGCAGATTCGTAAAACGCCTATCGTGGTCAATGATTCTCTGGGTTTCTTTACCTCACGGACCTTTGGCACCTATCTGAATGAGGGTTTACAGCTTCTCACCGAGGGCGTTCATCCAGTTAAAATTGACAACATGGGTAAGGCTATAGGGATGCCCGTAGGGCCTCTACAGGTCGGGGATGAGACCAGCTTAGAGCTAACCCGAAAAGCCGGAGAAACCTGGGCGGAGATGGGTGTTGAGGACAAGTGGGGTAACGGAGATGTTACTCGCCGTGTGATCAAAGATATGATTACTGATAATGGCCGTGGTGGCCGTCATCACGGCGGCGGATACTATGAATACCATGCTGATGGATCAAAGAACATCTGGCCCGGGTTATATGACCTGTACTACAAAGAAGCTACCCGTGTGTCTGACGAAGACATAAAGGATCGGTTAATGTTCCGTCAAGTGATTGAGGCACTTAAATGCCTTGAAACTGGGGTTTTGAGATCGGTTGCAGACGGCAATATCGGCTCGATTATGGGGATTGGCGCGCCAGCTCATACCGGGGGTCTGATTCAGTACGTCAACACCTATGGGTTTAATAAGTTTGCGGCTCGCTGTGATGAGCTTGCCGATAATTATGGCGAGCGCTTTACTTGCCCTGAGATAGTCAGAACGCATGCCAAAAGTGGCGAGTTGATGCTGTAGCATATTGTTGACGTAAAAAACCTGACTAGTAGATAACGCTAGCCAGGTTTTTTTAGGTCACTACATTATGAAAGCGCGAGTCGCATTTAAAAGTTCTGGGAACATTGCACCTAGTTTGGCCATCCAGAAGTTAAACCAATACTCAATTTTTTGTAAAAAAGTAAGCTCAAGGCGGTCAGGCAAGTTCTGCTGTTTGTCATCTAGATAGGCATGTATAGCGTCGACCTCACCCGTTCCAAGTGTCTCGTAAAAACCGATCATTCCTTTGTGGGTAAGTGTGCCACCAATGACTATTGATGCAAAATCATTGTGTGTTTGCTCGCTCATATACCGAAGGTTTGGCACAACGTAGTTACTTAAGGCATTAATGCCATGACAGGAGCCGCAGTTATTGTGATAGATGGACTCGCCCAGCTTGATCAAATCAGGGTCTGTATTAGCGGCGTGACCAAGCGCTAGGATGGTCGTTAGCTCCTCATTAGCCACTGGATTTGTTTGATTAAACTGTCCCTTTTTGAATACCAGGAGTTTATTTTGGTTGGTTTTGTTGCGCTGCAGTTCATCGCCAACGGTTATCATGACGGTTCCTCCACTGCCTTGCGCAACTGCGACATATTGCTCGCCATCAAGCTCAAAGGTCATTGGGCCCGCAAGTACAGCGCTGTCAGACTTGTATTGCCAAAGTTTTTCACCGTCATAGGCATCATAAGCGGCAAAGGTACCATCCCAGGTCCCTTGAAAAACGAGATCTCCAGCGGTACTTAAAATGCCTCCGTTGGATGGTTTAGCGTGCTGTACCTGCCAGGCCCGTTGTTTCTTAATAGGGTCCCAGGCCACTAACTCACCATAAATTAGCGCATCCATAGATGCTCTGCCTGCAACCCAGCTTTTTGGATCACGATTAGTATTCAAATCGACGCCCGTATTCCAGCGATTAACTCGGTACATGACTTCTTCCACGGCGCTAAAGTAAGCGGGAATGTTCTGCGCTGGAATATACATAAGACCGGTTTTGGCGCTAAACGACATAGGTTGCCAGTTATGAGCGCCATAGGGAGAGGGCCAAATGTAGCTGCCGCCATTCTTTTGGTAGTCAGCAAATTTACTCTCCATAGGTCGGCCTGTTCTCATGTCGACATGTGTGGCCCAAGTGGCCTTAGCAAACTTTTCGGCTGACAGTAGCTCTCCCGTTTTACGATCTAAAACATAAAAGAATCCATTTTTTGGTGCCTGCATAATCACTGAGCGCGGCTCACCTTCTATCTCTAATTCTGCTAATACTAACTGCTGTGTTGCAGTGTAATCCCAGTTATCTGCAGGCGTCACTTGATAATGCCAGACATACTCACCCGTATCCGGGCGCAGCGCGACTATTGAGCTTAGATAGAGGTTGTCGCCACCGCCAGGGCTGCGTAAATCTCGATTCCAGGGCGACCCATTACCGGTGCCGATGTAGAGTAAGTCTAACTCTGGATCAAAAACCAATGAGTCCCAAGCAGTGCCTCCACCGCCACCAAGCTTATACCATTCATCACCGCTCCAGGTTTCAAGCGCCGCCTCTAGGGCAGGGCTCTCCTGAGGTTTATTGCGGTCACCAGGCACTGTGTAGAAGCGCCACTTCATCTCGCCGGTATTAACATCATAGGCACTAACGTAACCGCGCACGCCTAATTCAGCACCACCGTTACCGATAATGACCATGCCCTTAACAATGCGTGGGGCACCGGTGACACTATAATTGCCGTCAGTCGGGGTGCTTTGAATAGACCAGTTTTCTTCGCCGGTCTTCGCATCTAAGGCAATTAACCGCCCGTCTAGAGCGCCAAAAAAGACTTGCAGAGGGGTGTTTGCGTTGTCTTGCCATATGGCAACACCACGGTTGACCGGGCCGCAACATGTCTTGGCTAACTGTGCTTTGGGTACCTTAGCGTCGTAATGCCATAGCTCTTCTCCCGTTCGCGCATTTAGCGCATGAACATGACTCCAGCCAGTACTCACGTAAATGACACCATTGTGAACTATGGGTGTTGCTTCCATGCCCCGTGCGGTATCAAATTTAAACGACCAAGCTAAATCCAGTTCGCCAATATTATCGCGATTTATCTTATCCAGAGGGCTGAAGCGTTGCTCCCGATAGGTTCGGCCATAGCTCAACCATTCACTACCGGGCTCGACGATAGCTTGTTGATTAACTGTTTGTGGCGTCTGAGCGGCAACAACGCTGGCGCTAAGCGCGAGAGTTAAGGCAAAGAGAGAAAACGTTCTCATGTAACTTTCCTTTCAATATTTTTATTGTTATTTTGGAGATCCATAGCTTTAGTGGTCTTTTTGTTGCAAGACAGCTTCTACAAATTGAAGCCTGTCTTGGCCAAAAAACATTTCTCCGTCAACAAACATTGTCGGAGCGCCAAATAAACCCCTCTCAACAGCGGCCTGGGTGTTGCTGATAAGTTTTCCTTTTACCTCTGCATCTTGAGTCGACTCCAAGATCGTGGTCGCGTTTAAGCCGGCATTAGAAAGCACTTCAGTAACAGTATCCATATCCCCCATATTCTTGCTGTCGACCCATATGGCCTTAAAAACTGCATCAATGTAGGCTTCAAAATACCCGCTGTCTAATGCAGCTACAGCGCCTCTCATTAGATTCAGTGTATTGATAGGAAAATGAGGGTTATTGTTGAGTGGAACATCATATAGCTTAGCAAATCGAGGAAGGTCATCCATCATCATATAACGCCCCTTCGCAGGAACCATGACGGGCGAGCTATTGCCGGATGCTTTGAATAACCCGCCAAGAAGAATGGGGTGGTAATCAATCATACAGCCATATTGTTGTTTCAACTGCTGCAGGCGTTTATGTGCCAAATAGGCTGTAGGACTTCCCACATCAAAGTAAAACTCTACCGTTTTGGTCATTTGGTTTCTCCTAGCATTAAAGCATCTTAATAATAGTTTTATATCACACTAAAAAAGGCGGGGGCGATTTGTTTGAGAATCACTGGTCATTAAATGCGGGACATTACTTAGTAAAGCCGTGAGTTGCCTTCTTTAAATTATGGGAATAATTGGCTTATTTGTTTTGAAATAATATCGATGCAATCCTTTTTTGAAACATCCTGCAGATCACTCAGTTTGTGCCAATAATCGAAGGAGGCTAGGGCGTAGGCACTTTGTTTACCTTGCTCTGTCAATTCGAGAATTTCAGGGATCCAATCTTCTAGCTCTTTTTGCAGACGGCGCTGATTAAGGTGATAATTTTTTTCTATAACAGGGGTGTTCCAGATGCGGACTTTCCCCGACAGAAAGAAATTCCTGGTTGATGCATAGCCGGTAGTGAGCTGCTCTGTGGCATGTAAGATTCTGACATCAAGTGTGCCGGAACGATCACCGCCTAAAAAGAGAGGTTTCACACTTTCAAAGATGATTTTATTGGCGGTTTCAAAAATGCTGTCCATGTCGTCAAAATGTCTGAACACTGAGCGAATACCAACTCCCGCGCGCTCCGCGACCTGTTGCGCAGTTGGTATTAGAAAACCTTCGTCGACCAGTTTAATAATGGCCTCAATAATTAACTGACGACTACGTTCGCTGCGCAGCAATCTTCCGTCCAGCTTTTCGTGAGCAACGGGGTTAGTCTCTTGGGGTTGCGCCATGTAATAAGCCTTTAAAATAGTTTGTCAATATCACTTTAGGGCGATCTTGAACGTATTTTGTCATATTTACGGCGTTTAAACAATCACTAGAAAACCTTAAATAGCACATATAATATAAAGATTATACTATATAAAACAATAGTTTATACTTACATTCCAGATTTAACATTAATAATATCGGTTGAATTAGCCGGGAGCGATATGAGGGTACCATCTTCCCCAAGTGTGTAATTGGCAAAGATCTCTTTGACGCCCTGTAGCCATAAGGTCTCAAGACCAGGAATATCCAGGGGTGGCACAATATGATAATAAAGCAGATGCTGAGCCTGGGCGTCACGGGCAATTTCAGCTGCCTCGACAGGACTCGTATGATAATCAAGGACATCATGAAAAATCTTACTTCCGGACGAATTTCCTGCAGCGTCGGCTGATTCACTCATTATTGTCAAAAGCTGAGGTGAAAGAGCCTCGTGTATCAATAAATCAATATTTTTTGAAAATAGCTCAACATTTGCACTCTTTGTCGTGTCGCCTGAGACTAAGGCAGTTCTCCCTTTATAGGTAAAAAGGTAGCCAACAGCCGGAGATATAGGCTTATGATCGACAGAGAACATCTCTACGGTAACACCGCCTTGGTCGTACACCGTCACCTTTGTTCCGTCTTTGGGCACGTCGAAACTTTTAGCAGACATGCCATTACCGCTGAGTGCAGCCACTGAATCGCCATGATGGGCATGACGATAGACCGCATCCTGTCCGTAGGCGTGGTTAAAACCCTCAACAACTGACTCTACACCCGTTGGGCCGAATACCGGTAAAGCCTCTTTGTGCGTGCCTGTTACCCATCTCGTCATAGATAGCTCACCCAGTCCATCGATGTGATCTGAGTGAAAATGCGTGAGGAATACAGCTCCTATGCTTCCTGTGCTGAAACCCATTCTACCTAAATTACGTGAACCGCCGCTGCCGGCATCGACTACAAACATTTTGTTGTTCGCAATAACCGCGACACAGGGTCCTGAGCGAGTACTACTTGGCATTGGACCACCGGCGCCACACAGGGCAACGTGCATACCATCACCGAGATCGGCAATTTTATCGCCCGCCATCACCTTTGTTACAGCATTGGGAAGAACTTTTATGATTATTGCAGAACGATTAACGTAACCCAAAGCAGCGATTAAGACGAGCAGTGACAGGAAAATGTAGGTTTTTTTAATAGTCATACTTTTCTCTTGTAGGGTTAATATATACAGATAAGGATGACATGGTGGCAGTATGTATGTCAATATATTGAAAAGTCGTGCTAGCGTCACTTAATTCAAGCGGAGAAACCCTTTTATGTCCCAAGACAAGACTCTTACTCTTATTGGCGCAGTTCCCTCGCCATACACCCGTAAAATGGTTGCATTACTCCGATATCGCCACTTGAAGTTTCGAATTATTTGGGATGACCCAGTGGTTGTTCTAAAGCGGATGAAAATAGCATTGCCAAAAGTGGCCTTATTACCGACCTGCTTAATGGCAGATGAGGCGGGAGAGATGCGAGCTGTTTGCGATTCTACTCCCATTATTCGCCGCCTTGATACTCAATTCACTGACCGGAGAGTGATTCCTGCAGATCCCGCGTTAGCTTTCATCGATTACTTACTAGAAGATTTTGCCGATGAGTGGTGTACTAAATATATGTTCCATTACCGGTGGGCCTCAGCAGAGGATGCTGACAATGCCGGCACATTGCTGCCACTCTTTCAAAAGATTGATATGTCCGCCGAGATGTTTAAACAATTTAAACCCTTCGTAACGGAGAGGCAGGTGAGTCGACTCCATGTTGTGGGTTCAAGCAAGGTTACAGCACCTCTTATTGATGCGAGTTATAGACGGTTTTTATCGGCGATGGAATCCCATCTTGAGCAGCAACCTTTTATGTTGGGGCATCGTCCTGGTGCCTGCGATTTCGCACTGTATGGGCAGCTCACGCAGTTGGTAGGTTTCGATCCCACTTCTCGAGCTATCGCACATGACATTGCTCCTCGCGTGGTGGCATGGACTGGTTTGATGGAAGATCAGTGTGGGCTTGATCCGACTGCTGATGCTTGGAATACTTTGGAGCAGGCACCGCAAAGTTTAACTGCACTGTTGAATGAGGTAGGCAGGGTCTATGCGCCGGCTCTATTGGCCAACGCCATGGCCCTTGCTAAGGGAGATAAGACCTGGCAAGCCGCCATCGATGGGGGTATGTGGAGTCAGCAAACATTTGCCTACCAAGGAAAGTGTTTAAAGTGGATTAATAGCGAGTACCAGCTCTTGAGTGTAGGAGATAAAGCGAGAGTTGATGTCCTGTTGGCAGGAACAGGTTGTGAGATTTTGCTGAGTTAGGCTATGCTGAGTTAGGCTATATTGGTCCTTAAGTTGCGGTGATTATATGAGTGAACAGTTTAAAGAGCAGGGCGGTGCGGCGACCATGGATCCGAGTGCACTTATGCGCTGGTTAACCTCAATGTTTATGAACCGAGTTGTGTCAACTAAACGTTTAGAGAAAAAGCGTATAAAAGCAGAGAAACACAGGCAAGCCAACAATCAGCCTCACGTTGTAGAATACTTTCATCAGGTCGATGATGGTTACAGCCATCTTGCCGCGCAAGCACTTGGAGCCTTAACAGAAAGGTATAACATCGACTTACAATGTCATTTAGTGAGCGGGTCCATTGGTGAAAATGCGCCTGAGCCAGACCTTTTAATTGACCTTTCTCGATATGATGCGTCAAAAATCGCACCTTACTACGGGTTAGTCTTCCCCCAAAATCGTGACGCTCCAAGCGCTAAACTTCTCGAAATGACCAAATCGATCCTCGCTGGCTTCAGTAGTCAAGATTTTGTTACTCACACGGCCACTGTTGGCAACGCGCTTTGGTCAGGCAGTGAGACTGTGCTACAAGCGCTAGCAGAGCAATTTGGATTGACATCAGACAGTGAAGTTAATGCTAAGCACGATTTAGGTAATGCACGACGAGGTTCGCTCAAGCATTATTCTGGCGCTATGTTTTACTATGGGGGTGAATGGTATTGGGGTGTAGACCGCCTTTACCATCTAGAACAGCGTCTTCACGCTTTGGGTGCGGATAGGAATCCAGATACGCCGAAAATCATGCCCAAGCAGGACGTAAGTGTAGGGAAGCTGCGGGATAATGGGAGTCTGACCTTAGAGCTCTTTGGGTCAGTGAGGAGCCCTTACACGGCGATTGTTTTTGACCGAGTTTTGGCACTGGCAGAAACCACAGGGGTTACCCTAAATGTGCGGCCGATACTGCCAATGGTGATGCGAGGTGTTTCCGCAACCAGAGAAAAGGGTATCTATATTTTTACTGATGCCGCAAGAGAGGCGCGCGCCTCTAATGTTCCCTATGGTGACTTTTATGATCCTATTGGCGAGCCAGCACGCCGCTGTTACTCGCTTTATCCCTGGGCCTGCAGTCAGGGCAAGGGCAATGCCTTGCTGTCGAGTTTTTTAAGCGCTGCTTTTGCACAAGGTATCAATACAAATAATGACCGTGGTTTAAGGCAGGTGGTTGAAAATGCCGGGCTAGATTGGGCATCCGCTAAGCAAATTGTTGGTCAGGATGGTTGGCAGGAGATACTGGAAGATAATCGTTTGGCAATGTACGACAGCGGTTTGTGGGGTGCACCGAGTTTTAGGTTATTAGATGCAGATAAAAATGTTGTTCTTGCGCTCTGGGGGCAGGACAGGCTGTGGCTGTTTGAGCGCGAAATTCAGAACTTATTAGCGAAGTAGATGTTCGTTATCGGGCTATGGAGTCCGAGTGGACATTGCATTAGCATTCATTGATAAAACAAGAACCATCAAGGAGAAAGTTAAATGGTAGCAATGACCGATAGAGTAGATTTTGACGTTGAGCAAGGAATTGCAGTAATTACGGTAAATAACCCGCCGGTTAATGCCTTGAGTCATGCTGTCCGCGAAGGGATTTATGATGGCGTTAAAAAAGCTTTAGATGATGACTCGGTTAATGGCGTGGTTATTTTCTGTGAAGGACGAACCTTTATTGCTGGAGCGGATATTAGTGAATTCGGCAGCGCTCCTAAAGAGCCCCATCTTCCAGCCGTTCTTTCTCTTTTAGATGAATCAACTAAGCCAATAGTCGCGGCGGTTCACGGTACTGCACTGGGCGGAGGTCTTGAGACAACGCTTTGCTGTAACTATAGAGTAGCGGTATCTGGTGCGAAATTCGGATTGCCTGAAGTCCATCTTGGCTTGTTGCCAGGAGCGGGAGGCACTCAAAGATTACCACGTCTTGTAGGGGTCGAAAAAGCCCTATCAATGGTGACCTCCGGGGAGCCTATTGGCGCTGCCGAGGCTCTAGAGAACGGTTTGATCGATATGATTACCGGTGAAGATTTACGTTCAGATGCCGTTGCGTTTGCCCTTAGTAAGTGTGCGTTAGATATTCTGCATCCAAGAGTGCGCGACAACCAAAAGAAATTGCAGAGTGCCGCTGCCAATCCAGAAATATTTTCAACAGTACGAAAAATGATAGCGCGTAAAACGCGCGGATTTTTAGCACCTGAGTACAATATACGCTGTGTCGAAGCGGCTGTTTCTCAGCCTTTTGATGAAGGGATTAAGACCGAAGGTACGTTATTTAGAGAGTTAATGGCAGGCCCCCAATCTAAGGCACAACAGTATTTCTTCTTTGCCGAGCGCCAGGCGTCAAAAGTCGTCGGCATCGATAAGAATACCGCTGAGATACCGATTAATACGGTCGGTGTTATCGGCGGTGGGCTAATGGGTGGCGGCATCGCTATGAACATGGCGAATGTAGGGATTCCTGTAACTATTATTGAAACAACTCAGGCGGCTCTTGACAGAGGGTTGGGGACGATCCGAAAGAATTATGAGAATACAGCCAGTAAGGGGCGAATTAGCGCAGAGGATGTGGAGACGCGTTGCGGTTTGATCACTGGCGCGCTCGACTTGGGTGCTTTAGCAGACTGTGATCTTATTATAGAGGCAGTTTTCGAGAATATGGCGGTGAAGAAAGATATATTTACCCGTTTAGATGGTATCGCTAAGTCAGATGCAATACTTGCTTCAAATACCTCTGCGCTTGATCTTAATGACATAGCTAGCGTGACGGGTCGGCCCGAGTCTGTCATTGGACTGCATTTTTTTTCGCCGGCCAATGTAATGAAGCTTTTAGAAATAGTTCGAGGTGAAAAGACCGCAGATTCCGTGATAAAAAGCTGTATGGCGTTTGCTAAGCGAATTAAGAAAGTCGCCGCTCTAGTGGGCGTCTGCCCGGGCTTTGTTGGTAACCGTATATTGTTTATGCGTCAACACCAGGCGAATTTGGTGGCTCTTGAGGGTGCGTCGGTAGAGCATGTAGATAAAGTGCTGTTTGACTTTGGGTTTCCTATGGGTGCCTTTCAAATGGCTGATCTTGCGGGTCTTGATCTAGGTTGGGATAAAGCGGCTTCGTCGAGCGCGACGGTAAGGGATCGGTTGTGCGAAGCTGGGCGCTATGGCCAGAAAACAAGCGCTGGGTTTTATGATTATGATGAAAGGCGAAGACCCGCTCCTTCTGCCTTGGTTGCTGATTTAATCAAAGACCATGCAGCAACCTCTGGTGTTGATCAGCGTGATATCTCTGATGAGGAGATCCTCGATCGTTGTGTCCTACCTATGATCAATGAGGGTGCTAAAATTCTTGAGGAGGGCATTGCCATGCGGGCCAGCGACATTGATGTTGTTTATGTCTATGGTTATGGCTGGCCTGTTTATCGCGGTGGTCCGATGCATTATGCCAATAGTTTGGGGCTAGATAAGGTGCTGGCAAAGTTGCGTCACTATCAGGCTTTAACTGGGGATGATTTCTGGGAGCCTAGTCCATTACTAGTGTCGTTGGCCGATAAAGGGCAACGCTTCTAGTTTGTGTTGACTGCGAACGAGTCTATGGACTGCAACTAAAGCGTCTTAGACTCGTCATTAAGTGCCCAATCGTTGCAACCTAGGGGATATAATGAATCTTTCCGTGTTGAATGTGTTTTGTGCAGGTATCTTAACCACAATATTATTTTGGGTGATGACACCCGTTATGGCCTCAGAAGTCGATTTATTGGCCGGCATTTGGAAGCAATCAGGTAAGGACATTTGGTTGGAAATCAAGTTTGATCAGGCCGCGGGGACTGGGCGGGTGATCAGAAACGATAAGAGGCCAGAGTCTGTAGGTAAGCCCTTGTTAACTGAGCTGACCTCCAGTTCAGACGAGGGCAAAGGGGAGGGTTTGATGTATGTGCCGCAAACCAAGTCACGACACCGTGCCACTTTAAGATTAGCGGGCGCTAATGGCATGACAATGAAGGTTAAGGTTGGTTTTATGAGTAAGACGGTGGACTGGCTGCGGGTTGAGGATAATACTCAGCCACAGAAGTAGGCGATGATTATGCAAGATCTAGGGACTCCTTTTTTATAAATATGGTGATAGTTGGCGTGCAGCGTATTGCCTATTAATATGATCAGTCTAATGGTTGGTTTTGGGTAGGTTTTCTGAGATTATTCTATGAAAATACTATTCGTTATAGCATAGAGAAAGTGCCTATAGTAAAGGTATAGGTTTAGACCTTGTCGGCCATGATTACACCCGTTCTTTCAAGCCTGAGTTTTGTTTCAAAGTAACTATTTGGGAGTGTGTTTGTGTTAAATATTATAAATCGATACAGCTTAATAGCATTAGTCGTGTTCGCTTCAGGCTGCAGTCTCTTTAATGATGCTTATCAGGTAGAGTCCCGCAAGATAATTGATTATCTTCTGGCAGACATGCCATTACCACCAGACGCGGACATTCAAAAAGAGCCTACGGTTATTTTAGGCACGGGAACTGGCATCGCGGGCAGAATTGTCTTGATGTCTAATCGCAGCCCTGCGAGTAATTTGGTGTTCTACGGTAACTCTACTCAAGGGTCAGGCTGGGAGTTAGTCTCCTCTACGGTCGCTGAAGAGATTATTTTGGTTTATACCAAAGAGGGTCGTCACGCTACCATCGAAATCTTAAGGCGTAGCGATGGGATTGGACGCATATTTGGTGGTGAAAATGATAGCCAAATTACGATTTCGGTTGTCCACCCAGGGGCGATTCAAGAACAGAATCCTTATCTCGCACTTGATGAAAACCGCATCGAGCTTGAGGGCACGCTTGCCGGTCGTGACAGCCAATAGTTATCGTTTTTTAGGGTAGGGGCTTGGTTCACCTATGGGTGGCAAGCCTTGATTGAAAATTCGATTTTTTTGTCATCGATTCTCTCCTTTGGATCACAAATTTAGGTTATTGTAAGACCTCTTTTAAGGACGTTAAGTGCGGTGGACGAGAGTATCCTTTTAGCCCTATTTCAGATAGCCGACACCTATTAGTAAATCGCGCCTCAATTTTCTCCACTAGCCCACTACGTTTGTCATCAAATGGATCTTTTGGCCACATTTGATATGCTGTATGCTTTGCCCTAGTGAGATCAATCGCCTAGAGGCTTCACAAATTCAAAAGAGTTATGATCAAATTTAAGGTACCGTAGCCTGATGGCCGATTTTGACGTTTTTAATGGTGATGCTGATGGGATATGCGCCTTAGTACAACTCAGGCAACTAGAGCCGAGGTCTTCGGTATTAGTTACTGGTGTCAAACGCGATATTGTATTATTGAGCCAGGTGCAGGCGGAAGACGGAGATCGAGTTACTGTCCTTGATGTCTCGATGGCCAAAAACCGTAGTGATTTAGACCGGGTTCTTAAAAGCGGAGCAACAGTGCTTTATATTGACCACCATGATGCTGGAGAGGTCCCAGCTTCATCATCACTGATATCTCTGATCAATGAATCTCCCAATGTCTCAACAAGTCTTTTAGTTAATCAATATCTGCGTGGTGCGCGTTTAGCTTGGGGGGCGGTGGGCACCTTTGGTGATAACCTCAAACATACCGCTCAAGGAATGCTGAAAGGTAGCGACATCAAACCTGATCAAGTCAAAATGCTCAATAAACTTGGCATCTACATGAATTATAACGGTTATGGTTCGGACTTGAGCGATTTGCACTTTGCGCCAGCAGAGCTTTATAAACTAGTTTATGAGTATGAGAACCCTGTCGATTTTATTGTTGATAGTAATCAGCATTTTGAGAAACTTGAATCTGGTTACCATCAAGATTTTACCTCAGTTCAAGCCCTGGCTCCGTTAAGGGTTAATAAGAGTAATGCTGTCTATATGCTTCCCGATACTCCATGGGCTAGGCGTGTAAGCGGGGTATTTAGCAATGACTTGACCAATAGGTACCCTGACCGTGCTCATGCTGTGCTGACCGAGAAGTCAAATGGCGGCTATTTAGTGAGTGTTAGGGCGCCACTAAGCAACAAACATGGCGCGAGTAAACTCTGCCGTCAATTCCCTACGGGTGGCGGCAGGGAGGCTGCGGCGGGTATCAATGACCTTGCGGCTGACCAGTTAAGTATATTCATCGATAAATTTGAACAAACCTATCGGTCCTGCTAATTTAACGGGCTGACGATATTATTTTTTAGGAGTCCGTTTTGGAGAAAATTCGTCCATTTTCTGTTCTAGGCATACAGCAAGTCGCCATTGGGTCTGATAGTAAGGCTAAGCTAAATGAATTTTGGGTAGGTCTGCTTGGTCTTGAGTATAAAACCACTTTTGTCAGTGAAAGTGAAAATGTTGATGAAGATATCTGTTTGATGGGCTCTGGCGACTTTGCGGTGGAGGTGGATTTAATGCAGCCCCTTGATGTCGATAAAAAGCCTAGGGTCGATATACCCGCGCTTAATCACATCGGACTTTGGATCGATGACCTTGAAGCCGCAGTGAGCTGGCTGTCTTCTAGGGGGCTTCGTTTTACCCCTGGTGGTATACGCCCTGGTGCAGCTGGACATGACGTTTGTTTTATTCACCCGAAAGGGAATGATGAGTTTCCTTTGTCCGCTGAGGGTGTCCTCGTAGAATTGGTGCAGGCGCCAGATCGAGTCATCGAAGCCTACAAGGTGCTTGCCGGCGCTTAATCCAGTGATTTGGCGCTTAATTGCTGTTAAATCTGGTTATAAATAGCTTTTACACACTAATATCTGTATTCTCCGCGCCATTCTCGGACCATCTAAGAATTCCTATTCAATGTCGCAGCCCCGGTCCTAGGTTAGCGGCTAACAAAAGACAAAATTATGACGTTCAATTCTCTGGGCCTTTCCGCGCCCCTTTTAAAAGCTATTGCCACCCAAGGTTACGATACTCCTTCACCTATTCAAGAGAAGGCCATACCCGCCGTCTTGGCCGGTCATGATGTTATGGCAGCTGCTCAAACAGGAACGGGTAAAACGGCAGGTTTTACGCTGCCAATCCTGCAGATACTGTCTAAAGGGCGTCGAGCCCCAGCCAACGAGGTTCGGACGCTTATTCTGACTCCAACCCGTGAACTAGCGGCCCAGGTAGGAGAAAGTGTAGCTACATATGGTAAGCATATGTCTTTGTCCTCGGCAGTCGTATTTGGTGGGGTAAAAATAAACCCCCAAATGATGAAGCTTCGGCGTGGCGTCGATATTTTAGTGGCAACCCCCGGCCGTTTGATGGATCTCTATAGTCAAAATGCAGTTAAATTTTCTAATTTAGAAATTCTCGTGTTAGACGAAGCAGATCGAATGTTGGACATGGGTTTTATCCACGATATAACCAAAATCATTGCGTTTTTACCCAGACGCCGACAAAACCTTATGTTCTCGGCCACGTTTTCTGATGACATTAGAAAGTTAGCTAAAGGTTTGGTTAAAAACCCGATCGAGATATCAGTCACTCCTCGTAATGCGGCTGCACCAACAGTCACCCAGTGGGCTTGCCCCGTTGACAAAAAGCAAAAAGCTCCCCTTTTAACTAAACTTATTAAAGAGGGTAGCTGGAGTCAGGCTCTGGTTTTCACAAAGACCAAACATGGCGCTAACAAGCTAACAAAGCATCTTGAGTCACAGGGTATTGTGGCCTCGGCTATCCATGGCAACAAAAGCCAGGGAGCACGGACTAAGGCTTTGGCTGGATTCAAGGCGGGAGAAATCCGTATTCTTGTGGCTACAGACATCGCGGCTCGTGGTCTTGATATTGAACAATTGCCCTACGTTGTGAATTTTGACCTACCTAATGTGTCTGAAGACTACGTGCACCGTATTGGTCGTACTGGACGCGCTGGCGCAACCGGTGAAGCCATATCATTGGTAAGCGCAGATGAAGTCGATTTACTGTCTGATATCGAGAGATTGACCCAGAAATTAATACCGCGCAAAGAAATTGAAGGCTTTGAGCCAGAGCAGATGGTCAAAGAAACGACGTTAAATCGGCCAGTTCGCGCCAATAAGCCGCGTAAACCGCTATCTAGTCAAACTAATGCTAGTGATAATTCACGACATAACAACAATTCATCTAACGCTAAGCGCCGTTCTGTCTATGGCCAAGGTCCTACGCCTGGTAACAAGCTGAAGAGGGGTGGTCAAAACCAATCTCAAAGTGCCGGAGGTAACAAAGATCACGCTAATTCGGATAACAGAAGGTCAGAGGGTACTGGTGGTGAACGTCCGTCTAGGCCTGCATCGAAAGGGACGTCTCCCTACGCAGGCGCCAGAAAACCTGGCAGCAACTCACCGGGTCGTAACCGACCGTCAGGTGGCAATTCTAACCGGGGGACTGGTCGCGGACGCACTAATTAATGGTCAGTAATTTTGTTGTTTCATCGGCATAATCATCATCAAGAGAAAACGCATTAATGTTTGAATTTCAGTTTAGTAAAGTAGCTACCCTTAGAAACGACATCCTTTCCGGTTTAACCGTTGCTCTGGCACTTGTGCCAGAGGCTGTTGCTTTCGCTTTCGTCGCCGGTGTAGATCCCTTGGTGGGGCTATATGCGGCATTCATGGTGGGTTTGATTACCGCCTGTATTGGCGGGCGGCCGGGTATGATTAGTGGTGCTACTGGCGCCTTAGCGGTGGTGATGGTTTCACTGGTTGCTGACCATGGTGTCGAATACTTATTTATAACCGTAGTGTTAATGGGTCTGTTACAGATTGGTGCAGGGGTATTCAAGCTAGGTAAGTTTATTCGAATGGTGCCGTACCCTGTCATGCTAGGTTTTGTGAACGGGCTTGCTATCGTAATCTTTTTGGCTCAATTGGGTCAGTTTGGTAATTCGGGCGAAGCTGGCTGGCTAGATGGAACTTTTATGCAAGGTTCTATCGTCGATGTAGCCTGGTTAAAGGGCGAGCAGCTTTACATGTTAGTGGCATTAGTCATATTAACGATGGCAATTATTCATTACTTGCCTCGCTTAACCAAGTCTGTTCCGTCATCTCTGGTCGCTATTGTCGTGGTTACTCTATTGGTATTAGGGCTTGACCTTGATACTCGAGTCGTCGGTGATATAGCATCTATTGCTGGCGGGTTTCCTGTGTTTAGCATTCCTGCAGTCCCCTACAATCTTGATACCTTGTTTATAATATTACCTTACGCGACTATTTTGGCAGCGATTGGATTAATAGAGTCTTTACTCACATTGCGACTCATTGACGAGATAACTGAGACCCGTGGGCGTGGTAATCGAGAATGTATCGGGCAGGGAGTTGCTAATACCGTAACCGGTTTGTTTGGAGGCATGGGTGGTTGCGCTATGATCGGACAGAGCATGATCAATGTTAACTCCGGTGGTCGGGGGCGAGCCTCAGGTATTACGGCGGCTATATTCCTACTCATTTTTATCTTATTTGCCTCACCGCTCATTGAACAAATCCCCTTAGCAGCCCTTATTGGGGTTATGTTTATCGTGGTGATTGGTACGTTTGAGTGGAGTAGTTTCCGGATTGTCGGTAAGGTCCCCCGTAGTGATGCATTGATTTTGGTTCTAGTGTCAGGTGTTACGGTAGCGACCGATTTGGCAGTCGCGGTTGTGGTAGGTGTTATTGTGTCGGCCTTGGTGTTTGCTTGGGAGCATGCCAAACATATTCGTATTGATGCTCGAGAAGACCACAAGGGTTCGACAGTTTACGCCGTTACGGGTCCGTTATTTTTCGGCTCGGTCACATCGTTTTTGGAACGTTTTGATCCAAGACAAGATAATGATGACGTTATTATTGATTTCGCGCGATCCAGAGTGGCAGATCACTCGGGTCTTGAGGCCATCGACACCTTGGCTGAGCGATATCTTAATGCAGGTAAGGCCCTGCATTTGGTGCATCTTAGTGATGAGTGCAGAAAGTTACTTAACAAGGCGGGTAATCTTGTTGAAGTAAATGTCATCGAAGATCCAAAATACTTTGTTGCTGAGGATAGTCTTGCCTGATCTGGATTAGCAGGGTGTTATTTTAGGCGTTGTCCTTTAAGGTGAGAACATGGAATTTAATCTCAAAATGGCTATGTTCAAGCCGGCGCTAAAGTTCGCGATGGAGCGCGCAGGTCATGGTGCAGCGTTAGGTTTTAAACTCACGCGCGTTGGCCAAGGACAAGCCGAAATGACCTTTCCGTACAAAGAAGAGGTTATTGGCAATCCACTGACTGGCGTGGTTCATGGTGGGGTAATCGTAAGCCTGCTCGACACCTGTTGTGGCTGTGCCGCTATCACGGTATTAGATCGCAGGGCTATAACACCCACAATGGACCTGCGTCTTGACTATATGCATCCAGCAGAGCCCAAGAAACCCATTTTTGTCTCCGCCAAGGTGTATCGTAATACTGCTAACGTGATCTTCTGCAGAGGCTCTGCATGGCAAAACGATGAAGACAATCCAATTGCTCATTGCGTCGCCACCTTTATGAAAGTGGATGCTGAGGGCATGCGTTTTAGTGATATTCTGCGCCGCCGAGTGAATCGCCTCTTTGGCGCAATCAGCAAGCCTTCCAAAGAAGTATTGGAGGAGCCCAAATGACCCAAGAGATTAGCTCCCCTGAAAATATTGATGATAGGTTGAGGCAGGGCCAGATAACAGAAACGGTTATTACTGCACGACGGGCGAATGACCCACAAAAGATTCTAGATCTGATCCCTTATAGTAGCTTCATTGGCGCACAAGCTAAGGTTGAATCTGAGGGGGTTCTTTACTGGCTTGAGAGAAGGGCGAGCAACATTGGCAATCCAACCCTGCCGGCGATCCATGGTGGTGTGATTGGGGGCTTTTTGGAGCTTTCAGCCGCAATAGAGGTACTCTATGTCCTAGACGTCAGCGTTATCCCTAAAGTTGTCGACTTCTCTCTGGATTATTTGCGCCCTGGGCGCTATAAAACAATTTATGCCAACTGCACCGTGCTCCGTCAGGGCAAAAAACTTGTCAATGTGTCAGCGACGGCTTGGCAGGATGACCCGGCTATGCCCATAGCGACCGCTCGCTGTCACTTTTTACTTCCATAATATCATCCGTAAAGGTTGAAATTGGCTACTTTGCCCCCATCTCGAGAGGCAGAAGGCAAACATATTAATATTCAATTTCATTGCGTACCCATTAGGAGAGCACAAAAGAATGACAGCTAAAGCAAAGACAGGCTCGGAGACCTTAGGTTTTCAAACTGAAGCCAAGCAACTACTTCATCTTATGATTCATTCTCTGTATTCAAATAAGGAGATTTTTTTAAGAGAATTAATATCAAATGCATCCGATGCGACTGACAAGCTTCGTTTTGAAGCTTTAGAGAATACAGCTCTGTATGAAGATGAAGGCGAAGTCCATATCCGTATTGGTGTCGACGAGGAAGCGAAAACGATTACCATTTCAGATAATGGAATTGGTATGTCTCGGGATGAGGTGATCGCTAATCTGGGTACCATTG
>Ga0302127_10000038_pt1 | contig 53631 bp, 45 predicted proteins | sample CB4_SCM_MG_FD_204452 | JGI IMG/M metagenome (GOLD analysis project Ga0302127, IMG submission 204452) | Marine microbial communities from Western Arctic Ocean, Canada - CB4_SCM | ecosystem: Environmental > Aquatic > Marine > Oceanic | place: Canada: Western Arctic Ocean | collected 2017-09-24
TGCCAGCACTATTAAAGATACTCGATGCCCTCTCTTTTAATAAGACTAAACTGGATATTATTGCTCTGTCTTTTAACAAAGACACACCTAAAAAGATTGAACAATATTTTGATATTAAACGAACTCCTACCATTATTTTTAGTCGGCATCAAAAGGAGATAGGTCGGTTTGTTGAGTATCCCCAAAAAACACTAGACGAAGATATCCTGTCCATTCTTAAAGACAGCAATTATCGACACTCTTATGCCGATTAATAAACGGGAACGTTGGCCTCGCTTAATTGTCTTATAAGATAGCGGCTAAGGGAACGTTCTTACATAATTATTAATGGTGTTTGGAGCTGCCAATATTAGTGTCTGTATGATTTAAGACGGTTACATCATAAAAAATGAATCCCTTGGCCTTGTTTCGTAGTATGTTTATAGGTGAACGTGTTAGTTGGTAGTATTGTATTTTGGACTAAATAGCGCAGAACTGAATTATCACTTAAATCATAGTGATACTTAAAGGTTGTCGTTGGAGACGTAAATGAACAACATGGGTACAAGTAACTTATTAGCGTACAGACATAGTCCCACTATGATTAAGGGCTTTCTGCTCTTAGTGTTAATGTTGTTTTCCTTGATCTCTAGAGGCCAGGTCGAGCAGGATCAGACTGACACTATCGAGAGCTATTTAATAGCAATCGACGACTTAGAAGCAGAATATGGTGCCTACTCAACACAGTTGTCAGACTTATATCTAGGCCTTGGAAAATCTTACGCATCAAAAACAGAATATTTCGACGCATTAGCCGCGTTTCAGCGTGGGATGCAAATAGAACGAGTTAATTTTGGTCTACACAGCCTATCCCAAACACCCTATCTGACGTCTATAGCGGATACCGAGAGTAATCTTGGCAACCAAGAAAAATCATTGAAAGCACTTAACCAGGCCTATCAAATAAGTGTAAAAAACTATGGCGGTACGGACAAACGCATGGTCCCTGTGATCAATTCCTTGATCGACTGGCATATGAACATCTATCACCAACAACGACCAAAGGTAGGCTATAGCAATCTAGTTATGTCGGAAAGACTGGCCGATGACATGAGTTTTATTTTGGATGAAAATATCGCTCTTAATTATCCAGAGGGGCCTACTTACTACCGGCGTATCGCGGATCTTCATTTCGTGATTGCTAATCATATTACTAAACATGGTGAGCCTAGGGAGACAGGGTTTACTGTATCTAGTGGCTTAGACTCAAGAAGAAGAAGTGAAGTTCGAACCTCGTATCGTCACTTTCATCGTGGCAAGACAGCTTTAGAGAAAGTGATCCAAGCGAGCATAGAGCAAGAGAACTCGACGCCTTATGATCAAGCAAACGTTATTGCCGATCTTGGCGACTGGCATTTACTATTTGGTCAAAAATTATCTGCTATTAAGACCTATCAACTGGCTGATGAAATATTAGATTTGGATGAAAATCCTGAAACTGCCCGTCAATCCTTGTTTGGTAGCCCAAAAATCATAGAATTCGGTATAAAGAAGCAGAATCAGGACACTACCACTATGCCGAGTGAGAATGAGTCTATGAGTGTGCAAGTCTCTATGCTTATTTCAGAGGGCGGCGTCGCTTCAGCTTTTTATCTGTCCAATGAATCAGAATCTTTAACTGATAATGAAATGAAGCTGTTGAAAAAATATTTTAGCGGTAAGCGCTTTAGACCTCGCATTGTCGAACGTCAGCCGCAAGAAGCAACCCATATTGTTAATTATGACCGTCCAGCCAAAGGAGTTGAAGGTTGAAAAAGACAAATTATATCGGCATTTGGAAGGCTGCTAACCGAGGAGTCTTGTTACAAACATTTGTCTTCGCGGCTGTGCTGACGGTACTTACATCTTGCCAGCTGCCCTCGCCGCCTCAATCAAGCGGCTCGTCTGGGTCACCTCCATCATCTGGATCACCTGGATCACCTGGATCACCTGGATCACCTGGATCACCTGGATCACCTGGATCACCTGGATCACCTGGATCACCTGGATCGCCTGGATCGCCTGGATCGCCTGGATCGCCTGGATCGCCTGGATCGCCTGGATCGCCTGGATCGCCTGGATCGCCTGGATCGCCTGGATCGCCTGGATCGCCTGACGGTGGGGACTCTATTGGGGATCTCGATCAATCACTGGATGATTCACTCGACGACTTTGATAGCACTGTCGCCGGTCAAGGATCATCCAACAAACCCGCGCAAATTGACATACTAAGCCCCAGCGGCGCTAGCAGTATTGAGTCTGATAGCGACCAACGCCCGTATGAAACGGCGGAAAGTATTGCGGAGGGCGATTCTGACATCGAGGAACGAGCGGCAACAGGTCCTGATTCAGACAGTGATGGTGAAGGGGGTGGTGATGGTGGCGGACAATCTTCAGGCAATAATAGCTCAGAATCTGGTGAAGCTATCGTCGTTGACCCCCTACCAGATGATATTGATGACGGCCAAGGAGACGATATTGTTTTGCGCCAAATAAGGGCTGCCGCCACTCAAGAATCTGACCCCGTATTGCGAGAAAAATTGTGGGATGAATACCGACGAATCAAAGATGGAACCTAAGGGACAACCAATGAAGTTTATGCCTCACCTTTTTACATGCTGGTATTTATCTAGGCGGTTGCCGTCTCGCCGGTTACTCGTCTCTGTAGTGGCGTCTCTGGTATTAATAATTAACGCCCAAAGTACTTTCGCAGCTATCGATAAAGTTACCTCCTCTACGCCTCTGTCGATTAAAACGCCTTCGCGCCCTATGGCTGAAAGTTCTCTGCTTGATGTGGGAATACCTACACTAAATGACGGCCTTAGCCTAACCGACGAAGATGACACTGTATTCCCTGAAGTTCGTTTTGCTGAAGCTATTTATTTTTCTAATCAACTGGCAAAGGTTATGGAAAAAAGTGGGGCCTGGGGCGCTATTAGAGTCACACCTAATGCTCAAGTCATTACTGACGTCTATATTACAGGTACTATTATTCAGTCAGATGGCGAGGCTTTAGAGTTGGATGTTGAGGTGAAAGATACGAGCGGTAAAAAGTGGTTTGCCAAGACCTATAAAAAGGTTGTGGGAAAATTGGCTTATGACAGGAGGGCGAAAAAAAATATGGGTGATCCTTTCCAGAATGTTTTCATCCAGATAGCGAATGATGTCTTGATCTATCGAGAGAAATTTTCTGACAAAAAAGCGACTGAGCTGAGGACTATTTCCGAACTACGCTTTGCCCAGCTATTTTCCCCAGAGGCTTTTAATGAATACATTACACCTGGCCCAAACGGTATCTTGGAAGTACAGCGGTTACCCGCAGAAAATGACAGCTTGTTGGAGCGCGTAAAAAAAATAAGAGAACGTGATTACTTGTACATTGATACGATGCAAGATTATTACGATGGGTTCTCCCAACAGATGCACTTTGCCTACCAAGAGTTCAGGAATTCCTCTTACGATTCGGTCGTCAAGGCGCGGCAACTTAACCGACAAGGCAATCAACGTATTATTGCAGGTATCGGCTCTATTTTAGCGGGTATATACGGTCGAAGTCAGTCTGAAACATCTACCGAAGCCTATGCGAGCTCTGCCACGGCAGCAGCGGGTGGTTTTATCTTAAAATCAGGCCTAGAGAAAAAACAACAGTCTGCTGCCTATGATGAAAGTGTCGCTGAAATGGGCTCATCGTTAGAGGCGGAAATTGCGCCTCAAGTGATCGCCTTAGAAGATCGCACCATAACTCTTACCGGCACGGTGCAAGCGCAGTACACGCAATGGCAGGAGCTTATGCAAAAGATCTACACACAGGAACGAGGCGCCCTCTAAGGCCTGATAGACAATAAATGACCAATAAACCCCCAGTGAATAATCAAAATAAGACTCAAAAGTTAGTCATCATAACGCTCATCGTCTTAGTTGCGGCCGTTGTCATTGTGCTCCCTAACTACGTTTCTGAACCTTGGGTTGCGGATGCTAGCCAAACCGATTTTAGTCCGCCTGCGCCCGCAGTTAGTCCCTCTGCTGCTGCCGAAAAAACCAAGTATCGTCAAGATGCTCAGTCGCTCTTAGCTGAGATCATCAATATTCGTGATCGGTTAAAAGATCAAGCGGTTGCACGTTGGGGAGACTTACAATTTCGCGTTGCCTTGCAAGGTGTGGATCAAGGCGATGAACAATATCGCTATGGCGACTATGAAAAGGCAATAGACACTTATCAATTATCTCTAGATCAAATGAAAAATCTTGAGTCTGTTGCGCAATACGAACTCGTCGAGGCTAAAAAAATGAGTCTCACAGCGATCGAATCCGCTACTGTAGTTTCTGATGCTGAGCTTGCTATTAATAAGGCTGAACTGGCAATAGCCATAGCCCCCAATGATAAAGAAGCCCAGATATTGGTTAATAGAGCAAGTAAGCTCTCCCAGTTGATTACATTACTGGCTGAGGGCAGATACCACAGTGAGCAAAACGACTTGGAGTCTGCTAAAGCTGCCTATGAGAAAGCCGCCACGCTAGACCCTCAACACATTGCCGCCGCGGCCGAGCTTCTCATCATAAAAAAATCGATCACTGAAGAAACCTTTAGGAGCCATATGAGCGATGGTTTCGTCGCTCTCAATAAAATCGACTTCGAGCAGGCATTCGCAGCCTTTAATCGCGCTGGTGTTATTTACCCTAATCACCCAAGTGTACAACAAGCTCTAAATCAAGTGACCTCTGAGCAATCACAGTTGTTAGTAGATCAACAAATGATCCAAGCTGACACGCTTGCCCAGCAAGAACAATGGCAAGAGGCCTTAGCTATTTATCAGCGACTACTGCTAACCGACAATAGTCTGACAGAGGCTAAGGTTCGTAAGATTTCGGTCTCAGTGCGCGCTTCTCTTGATAGGCAGATTACCGCCCTTCTCGACGAGCCACTTTCGTTAACTGCATCGCCTGCTTTTTATAAAGGTAATAATTTACTTACTGATGCCAAAGGGTTTGCAAATCCGGGGCCACGCTTGCGACGCCAAATTGATCAATTAGATAAAGCTCTACGAGCTTCTCAGATACCGGTAACCGTCATTATTCAATCAGACAATCTCACCGAGATTAGCGTATATAAAGTCGCTAATTTAGGCACCTTGCAACAAGCTTCGATTTCATTGAAGCCTGGGCTCTATATTGCTGCAGGACGACGTACTGGCTATCGAGATAGTCGAGTAGAGTTTGAAGTTTCTGAGCAATCTCCACCAGGACCCATCGTGGTTATTTGCTCAGAGAAAATATAAGACTAAAGCGCTCGCAAGCCTTCGGCCCCTATGGCTTAGTGACTGTTACAAACAAAAGCTGGCATGTGAATCCTGTTTATTGCGTATACTTTAAATACCAAGAGTCGACCTTCTCTCCACAGGAACGTTGGTCTAACTAAGAACAATAATATATGACGGATCAAGACAATAAAAATAAGCCTATCAGTAGTGTCGATTTCAGTCCGATAGAGACGGGTTTGGAACAAAAATCTGCTCCTATCTCCTTAGGAATAAAGATCCTAACGGGTCTCATGACAGCTGCCATTGTTATTATGGGCTACCTTTACTCAGCCAAAGCGGTTATTTTCAACGTTAATCCTATGGATGCAGATATTGAGATTAAAGGGCTATCATTTAACATTGGTGACAACTATTTACTGCTAAAAGGTGGTTATGCCATTACGGCGACTCATCCTGGTTACTACCCTTTGAATTACCCACTGATGGTGAGCGACGAAGACAATCAAGAGGTCGCATTGGCACTGAGCCCACTTCCCGGCAATTTAGAGGTCACCTCTGAACTATCAACTATAAATGTCACTATGGATGGGGCAACTCTAGCAACCGTTCCAGGATTACTCACGGGTATAAATCGTGGTCTTCACCGTTTTACGTTTAGCAAGCGTCGCTACTTTTCTCTTGTCAAAGAAGTTGATATTCAAGGATTGGATATCACGCAACAGATCAGCCTTGTATTGCAGCCAGCCTGGGGGCAGATGCTATTCACATCCAAACCGATAGGCGCTGCGGTTAGCATAGATGGAGAGATTGTAGGTAAAACGCCGATGACAACAGAGGTTTTAGAAACCGGCAGTGAACTCACATTAGATTATCCTGGCTACAAAACCTTCACCAAAGCCGTTACCCTCAAAGCGGGTACTACCGCTGAACACCCCCTAGTTGTATTAGATGTCTCAGATGGCACACTCCAGATTGCAACGATGCCCGCGGGAGCAACCGTCACCTTAGATAAAATATTTTTAGGGCTTTCGCCATTAAAGGTAGATGTCCCGCCCTTCAACAACCAAATCCTCGAGTTTTTCCTTGATGGGTATTTAAAAGCCAGTAGGACGGTCAAGGCCGAACCGGAAAAGGTCTCGGTCATTGATCTTAGGTTAAAACCCAATATTGGCAGTATTTCTGTGAGGGTTAGCCCTGAGAATGCAAAAATAACAGTGAATGGACGCTCATTAGGGGCAGGCAGTCAGACACTCTCTTTACCTGCAAAACCGCATACATTAGAAGTGAGCATAGCCGGTTACGAAACGCAGATCGTGCAGATCACTCCACGCCCAGACCAACAGCAAGACCTAAATATTAAGCTACTAACACTACAGCAAGCCTACTGGTCATCACGGCCCTCGGCCATCAAGAGTACGGTGGGTTCTGAATTAAGGTTATTTCAACCTGACCAATCCTTTACTCTTGGCGCCCCCCGCAGACAACCAGGGCGTCGTGCTAACGAAGTTGAACGGTTGGTCCGATTAGAGCGTCCCTTTTATTTAGGTTCTAAAGAGATTAGCAATGCTCAGTTTCGCCTCTGGAAGGAGGAACATAGTTCAGGTGCCATAAGAGGCATGAGCCTAGATATGCGAGATCAACCCGCGGTCAAACTAAGTTGGGAAGACGCTGCCTTATTTTGTAATTGGCTCAGCAAGAAGGAAGGTTTGCCAAGCTTCTACCAAATTCAAGACGGAGAAGTCACAGGCTTTAATTGGCAGTCCCACGGTTATCGACTCCCCACTGAGGCCGAATGGGCTTGGGCCGCCAAGATTAATAATCAGGGCGACACTATCGTATTTCCTTGGGAAAATGGCCTCTACCCACCAACCAGTGCCGTCGCTAATTACGCCGACAAAAGTGCGTTGGGTTTTCTTCCTTTTACCATCGCAAACTACAATGATAGCTATGCAGTATCCGCCAATATTGGTAGCTTTAGTCCCAATATGAAAAGTCTCTACAATATGAGCGGTAATGTCGCAGAATGGGTGAATGATTATTATGAGGTACGACTTCATCGAGGAGAGCCTATAGTAGACCCAAGAGGAGCTGAGTCAGGGAGCAGACACGTGATTCGCGGAGCGAGCTGGGCATTGGGTTCTCGCACAGACCTTCGCTTAAGTTTCCGTGAGGCTGGTAGTGATGGGCGAGTCGATGTAGGCTTTAGATTAGCGCGCTATGTTGATCAGCCAGGAGTCACACCATGAGACTAGCATTAGCACTCTTAATGTTGCCTTTGTTGGGTTTTAGCCAGCAACCCACTGAGCCCTCCGACCCCTTGGTGGTTGTCGATTCAGCTGCGACAACTCTAGAGGTGCCGGATAAAGAGGTATCGTCAGAAGAAGACCAGGAAGCTGATGACTTTAAACCGACTGAGGAGATTTCAGAAGATTTCCCAATCCCACTTCCTTATGATATTTAACCCCAAGAAGATAAATTTCACAGCCACGAGAAATAAGGGAATAGCCAATGAAAAGCCCGACAGATAAAACAACCAACGAAATGTTTTTCCAGCTAATTGCATTGCTGTTGTCGATTATTATTATCCATACTATTTTCGTTACCGTGGTCAGACCCAATGCTGAGAGCACGATACAACGTCACGCAGAAATGGCGGCAGCGGGAGAAGAGTATGAAGTGCCACGGTCTTTCTTTATTGTGATCAAAGATTTAGAACAGGAGTCCTGTTTTATTTTAATGTTTTGGGCTCTGTCTATTATGGGCTATAAAACTCGCACTGCTGTTAGAGAAAAAGCGATGCTTAATTTACCGCTTGTGAGTATTGCCGAGGGCACCAGGGTATTGCCAGATGATGCAGGTCAACTAGCACGGCCGCTGCAGTCCCTGCCATCAACACAGCGTGGCTATCTTCTACCCCGCGCTCTTCAAACTGCGCTCTCTCGATTTGAAGTGACCGATAGTGTGCAATTTGCAGCTGAGGCGGTCAGCAATGTTTGTGATACGGAAAATGACCGACTTGACTCAGAGTTATCAATGGTTCGTTATATCACCTGGGCCATACCGTCTATCGGCTTCATCGGCACTGTACGTGGAATCGGTGCTGCACTAGGGCAGGCCCATGAGGCTATGCAAGGTAATATCGCTGGCGTCACCAGCAGCCTAGGAGTGGCCTTTAACTCAACGTTTATTGCTCTTCTAATCAGTATGGTTGTGATGTTCTATATGCACCAGCTGCAGTTGATACAGGAGCGTCTGGTGCTAGATTCCCAATCCTATTGCGAAAACAATTTACTTCGTTTTTTAAAAGCTAAATAAGTACCGGATCACAGATGTCACTAGCTGTTTTAGAACTCAACGATCAGGCGCTGCTCATTCATACTGAGCAGGGCCAAAGCATCAGTGAGCCCGGTTTTGCCCAATTAACAAGTAAAGGCATTGAAACCGGTGAAGTCGCTCGAAGCATAGCGTGGCGGTCACCCCAGTCGAGTTTTAATCAGTATTGGCGTCAACTTAATCAACTTCCACTGCCTAGCAACCAACGCTGGGCACGACATAACGCTGATATCGCATTCGCTCAAATTGAGCAGCTCTTAAATGCTACCGCTGCGCCGGAAAAATTAATTCTTAGTGTTCCTGGTAGTTTCTCCGACGAACAAATGTCATTAGTAACAGGATTAATTGACGCATCTTCAAGTCAACTGCACGCCGTAATCGATAGTGCTCTAGCCGCTGGATTGCATTGTCAGAATCAGACTTGGATCGTAGAATTACAGCTTCATCAAACAGTTGTGAGTCTTATCCAACCTCAAGATAAGGGTACTCAGGGTTCAATTGAAGTCGTGCAACAAGAGCTTATTCCCGATCTAGGCATCATGACAATTTACAACTCAGTTGCCCGGCATGTCAGTAACAGCCTAGTCACCGAGTACCGCTATGACCCCTTGCACAATTCCGAGGGCGAGCAAACTATTTATGACCAAATACCCACTTGGCTATCGACTTTAACAGTTAAGCCGGAGGTCACCATTAGCATAAGTTCCCCCAAGGGAGAGCTTCCTTTGGTATTACGTAAACATAAAATAGAAGAATTAATTGAAAGTCGGTTGGCTAAACTGACTGAAATTCTTGAAAGCACTGAAAAACATGATGTGGTTTTTACGCATAGTGGAGCCATTATTGGCCGGCTAGTATCTCGCTTTGCAACTGCGCGGCTACTTAGTGCTGATCAGGGATGCCGAAATTGTTTTTCAGTCCAACAGGAAATCGCTTTAGAAAGTGAGCAATTGCATCGTATTAGATCATTAAAGACGGGCTTATTATTAGACAAAATAACGATCAATCAAACCCATCAGTCAGGCTATGCAACTCACTTGCTATATAACAATCAGGCATGGCCGCTGGCAACAGCGATTAGTATTTATCTAAAGAATGATCAGCTTTCTTTTAAGTCTGGGGCAGATAAAGACGCGGCTCTAGCGCTCATGATTACAGATTCAGAATTAGGTGTGCTTTACCAGCAGCCCGGCAACGAGGTACTACTCCCTAGGAGCTCTCAGCCCGGTGGTTCAATTGTCATTGCAGGCCATAAAGTTAAATTAATCGAGGTCACAAATGGCTAGAAAACGGCGCAATATCGCCTTTAGCTTGTCCTTTCTCGATATTATGGCCTGCGGTTTTGGTGCTGTGACACTCCTGTTTTTGATCCTACGCCACAACGCCACTGAAGTAATCACCCCAGATGAAAGCCTCGCAGCTGAGGTTGATCTATTACAAATGGATATTCGACAAGCCACGGAGGAAAGAGCTGTATTACTCAATAGTTTAGATAAGATTAAATTAGATCTTGTAGAAGCACAGGGTTTGTCCGCAAGAGTCATTACAGAACTGGAGGAGCAAGAGAATAGTATCCAAGAAGATCCTAACAATATGGATAAGCTTCGCCAGCAAGTTGAACAGTTAGAGGAAGAAACTGCTCAGATGGAAGAGATTGAATTTGGTGACACAGTACGAAAATTTAGTGGCGATGGGGTCAGGCAATATCTTACCGGCCTCAAATTAGGCGGCGAGCGGGTACTTATCTTAGTGGACGGCTCTGCCAGTATGTTAGCCGATACAGTGGTAAATGTACTGCGAAGACGAAATATGGACGACGACCAAAAACAACAATCAGTGAAATGGCAGTGGGCAATGCGCACGGTAGAATGGTTACTGGCACAGTTGCCGCCAAGTAGTCGGTATCAGGTCTATATTTTTAATGCTGAAGCAACTCCAGTTAGCCCAGGTACAGATGGTATATGGCTTGATGCTGCAGACTCGTTGGCCCTTGAAACTTCAGTGCGCGACCTTAGCAATCATGCCCCTAACTCCGGCACCAGTTTAGTCAATGCGTTTAGTGTCTTAGCCGAGTTTGATAATCAGCCTGATAATATTTTTCTACTCACAGACGGTCTGCCCACAATGAGTGAAACCGCACCAAAAAAGTATATGGTTACTGGCGGGCAAAGGCGTAAGCATTTTAACGTTGCGTTGACGAAGATCCCTGCGGGTATTTCGGTTAATACTATTTTATTTCCCATGGAAGGTGACCCTGAGGCCGCGGCACTTTATTGGCAGTTAGCTTTAGATACTGAAGGCGCGTTTATAGCACCATCAAGAGATTGGCCATAATGAAAAAACAACGTCGAGAGTTGCAAGAAGCAAGCATTTCCTTTCTAGATGTCATTAGCTGTGGTTTTGGCGCTATCGTGCTGTTGTTAGTCATCGCCAAAGTGGGTGATCCTTCGGCTCTAGAAGATGCCGAGAAAAAGTTACTCGGGTCAGTTAAAAGTTATCAAGAGCGCTTATTTGAAATAAGGGGTGAATCGGTTATTTTGGATCAGCGTTTACAATCCCGTAAACAGCAACTTTCCGAACTTTCCGAACGCGTTGCCCGATTGAAGGAAAAACTAGCCAGTGTGGCTAAACAGTCCGACCAACTGTCGCAATCCAAAATCAGAGAAAGAGAGCAATTGCAGCTTGTGCTGCAGGTGTTAACCGAAGAGATGCAAAGACTTCTTGGGCCTGAATTCCAAAAGAAGAATAAACTCGTAGGCGGCATCCCAGCAGACAGTGACTACATTATATTTGTGATTGACACCTCCGGCAGCATGCAAAGTGCTGCCTGGCAGAAAGTTCAAATTGAGATGCTCAATATCCTTGACGTGTACCCTGAAGTTAAGGGCATTCAAGTTTTAAATGATATGGGTCAATATATGTTTAGCGCCTATAAAAACCAATGGATTCCAGATAGCCCCAAAATGAGAACTAATATTACAACCAAACTGGCGACCTGGGCCCCTTTTAGTAACTCAAGTCCCGTAGAAGGGATAGAGAGTGCCATAAAAGTGTTTTATAAACCTGGCAGACGCATTAGTATTTATACCTTAGGTGACGACTTTCAGGGAAGCTCGATCAGAAGAGTTGTCAAAGAAATTGATCGACTGAATAAAGCCAATCGCGGTAGTGATAGACTGGTTCGTATACACGCGATTGGATTTCCAGTTCATTTAAGGCCCGGGGTTTCACCTAGTAACTCCGCGATGCGCTTTGCTGCTTTAATGAGAGAATTAAGTTACAACAATGGTGGGACCTTTATTGGTTTAAATAGTCTGCAATAAACTAAAAATAACACGGGTGTTGTTTTAATATGGGAGCATTAGCTATGAAGAAAATAGGCGGCCTAATTCTAATCGTGCTTTTAGCGGGTTGCAGTTCGTCGGCATCTGTAAAAATAACGAGCTCATTCCCATCAGTTTTGTCCGAACCTAAGCCCATCAATGCATCCATTCTTATCGAAGATAGCTTCGCCACCTACGTCGGCACACCTAACAAAAATACTCAAATCGATATAGGTGCAAGCCAAGTTAATTTGCTCAATAGCGCCTTCTCTGGGCTGTTCGACAATGTTGATTTTGTGACATCTCTAGACCAAGTCACAGCAGAAACCGATCTGATCATTACACCCTCTGTTATTGAGGTTCAGTTATCAACCCCTTCTGACAACTATCTCAACGTATTTGAAGTATGGATTAAATATAACCTAGATATTCAAGCAAAAGATGGCGCTCTAATAACCAATTGGTTTATGCCCGCCTATGGGAAAACTCCAGATTCATTTATGGCAGACAAAGAGAAGGCCATTGAGCAGGCAACAATAATCGCATTACGTGATGCCGGGGCCAAACTGATGCTCGATTTTTATCGTATCCCCGCTATAAACGACTGGTTGTCGAGGCAAAATATTAATCAGGAGTCGCAGTCATTATGACAAAGACGATAGGTAAGCTTGGCGGCCAACTAGGGCTCCTTATAATGCTTCTTAGCGGTTGCTCAGCGACCACAACAATCGACGAGTACCGCCCCACAGATCAACCTATTGTTTTAAGTGGCGATGAAAAAGTGGTTATTCTGGGTCGGCGAGATGCAGGCCATTATGAAACAGATCGAGAATTCATTGAATGTGTAAGCGATGAGGTTACGAGCGGCGGTATTAAGGTACTTCCCGAACAGCAGTTTATTGATGCTATCTATCCATGGTTCGAACCACGAACAGCACCCAAAGGACTGCCACGCTTAAAGCGGTTAATGCAGCAAAATAACATCAAGGCTAAAATAGATTCACTGTCTATACGTTATCTGGTGTGGTTGGATGGATCTACCGAAACAACGGGTAAAGGAGGCTCTATGAGTTGCGCTATTGGGCCTGGCGGTGGCGGATGCTTTGGCTTTGCTCAATGGGATAAACTCTCTGTTTACGAGGCGACAGTCTGGGATCTTGATGAGCTCGTTGAGAAAGGAAAATTACGCGTAGATTCTGAAGGCACCTCCTATTTAATTGGTGTTGTCGCTCCTATACCACTGTTAACCCCAGTAAAAAATGATGCCTGTGGCAGCCTGGGCAATCAGCTTAAGTTATTTTTCTCGATTAAATAGATAAAATAATGAAACTAATCTTCAGGTTACACCCACCCCTGACAATTCTAGTCACTGTGCTGCTGGCGTTATGTTTAACATATTCCTCGATAAGTCAGGCAAAAGTGACTGGAGCTGATATCTATGAAACAACCCTAAAAAGCACTCCCATTTATAAGGATCCAGCACTCGAAGCTTATATAAAGTCGCTGGGAGAAGAAATCGTTGCGGTGTCTGAAATGGCCGGCGAGAAATTCACCTTTACCTTACTTGATGATGAGGCCCTCAACGCTTTTGCAACGAGAGATAACTATATTTATGTCAATCGTGGACTTCTCAATTATGTCAGCAATGAGGCTCAGTTAGTGTCAGTTCTGGCTCACGAAGTCGGTCATGTAACCCGCGGTCACGTCACTGGCCAAGAAGAGCGAATGACCGGCGCGAAAATTCTTTCCACCTTGGCTGCGGTACTGTCCAATAGCAATGAAGTTTACGAGGCTACTATGGCATATGCCAATTCCATGATTCAAAGCCATGGCCGTCGCAATGAACTGGAGGCTGATGAGACCGGAGCTGAATACATGGCAAAGCTCGGTTATGACCCCACTGAAATGTTAAGCATGCTGTCGATTATGAAGGATAATGAGTCGTCACAAAAAAAGCGCGCACAGGGCCAAGGCGTATCTAAACCAACCTATCATGGTGTTTTTTCTTCACACCCTCGAAATGATGCGCGCCTGCGGACGGTTGTGACCAAAGCCAAATCGCTTAAATCCGATAATCAGCGCGACAATGGGGCAGACGTCTATCGAGGCCTTACTGATGGGCTGGTATGGGGGGTTAACTTCCTCGCAAAAACTACTGCACCTGAACGATATTCCGACATGAACCTAAAGATTCGTCTCAATTTTCCCAAAGACTGGACATTAACAGAAGATAATAACAAACGGTCAGTTTCAGCCTCACCAGAGGGAGGCCAAGCAACCTTAAGCCTACAACCAATAGCTCGAACGTCACAGAGCCCTGAGGAATATTTGTACAACTATCTCAGCGTGCCTATGCTCGCCGAAGGTAAAACAATATCACCGGCGCGGTTAAAAGGGTTTACCGGAATACTAAATACTGACAATCCAAAAATGTCGACACGGATAGCGGTAATTTATTACAAATTAAATGCCTATATTTTGAAAGGCGAGGTTTTAAATTCAGATGACTTTGAGGAGTTTGATCCGCTTTTCTTGACCGCCATTAATACATTTCGTCCCATTTCTCGAGCAGAGATAGCCGGACAAAAACCAAAAGTAGTAAAATATGTTAGGGCGACACAAGCGACCACCTATGATGTCTTAGCTAAATCATTAGGTATCAGTGTCGCTGATATAGATACCCTACGTATTATTAATGGGCATTACCCCAGTGGAGAACCCACGGCTGGTGATTGGCTTAAAATTTTTGAACAATAATGTCTGTTGCAATTCCATGTGCCGAGCGAACCGAAAACCATGATTCAAAAAATATCGTTACTACTGGTACTTGCCACGATTGGTATTGGGTTCTACTGGCTACTAATACCCGCACAGCAAGTTGATGAGACTGATAGCGACAACAGTGAACAGTACAGGCCTAATGTTGCCTCAATCAATCAGCAGGTTGCTGACAAGTTCCTCAAAACTCTAACCTTAGATGCTACTGATATTGGCCCTGATATCGACCCTCAAGCAAAGGCCTCATCTATGAAAGCAAAACTATCAGGCGCTATTAAGGCTATTACGACCAATCAAAATCCAACAGCTAAGCAGCTCAATATCTTCTATGAGGCCCATAAATCTGATTACACGGAAACGGCACAATTCACCTTTGTTTACCGCGTTTTTTACACTGCTAAGTATGGCGGCCAAGCCACTGCCACTGCAAAAAAGGCCCTTGACGATAAAATAGCTGAGGGTGTACCTCTTTTACGAGATACTATGCTACCCCAAGATGTTTACATACGCGCTGACTCTGTTGAAATTGATGAGATATTCGGTGTTGGTTTTGCTGACAAACTAGACGCTTTAAGTAATGCGACTGCCTTACCCTGTTGGGCCGGCCCAATTAGTTCTAAGTCCGGCGCGCATCTGGTATGCGTAAAGGCTTATCAACCTGGCCGTACTCCAGTATTGTCGGAAATTGAAAATGAAGTTATCAATGATTGGCGTTTATCGCTATGAGTATGGTTTCTGACAAAATAATGACTTCAGGCCATTAGCTCGGCAAAAAACACTTTTAGACCCTCAGCACCGGAGGCTTCCCAGGTTTTAAGGGCAGCGGTTCCCACTATAGCGAGGTCTGCAGTGCCGCGTAAAAAGTCCATATCTGCCTTGCAACTAACACCAAAGCCCACGCCAATAGGCAACTCGGTATGTTGGCGACATCTAGCGATAAGACTTAGCACATCATCACCCATCGTCGTTTTTGAACCCGTAACGCCCTTACGTGCTACCACATAGACCATTCCGCGGCTGGCCGCTCCTAGTTTTGCAAGACGCCCATCCGTGCTGGTCGGAGTCATTAAGACAATAGGTTCAATTCCCTCTTGTTCAGATAAACGATGAAGATTAGCAAACTCCTCTACAGGCAGATCAGGCAAAATATAACCCACTCCACCTGCCTCTTTAATACGTTTTACAAAAATCTCTTCGCCCATTTTAAAGGCAGTGTTGTAATAACCCATCATCAAAATCTTAAACGGAAAGCGTTGACTAGCCTGATGCATAAATTCAAAACATTGATCAATCGTCGTTCCCGATTTCAAAGATGCTTCATTGGCTCTCACAAAAAGAGGCCCGTCTGCGCTGGGCTCAGAAAAAGGAAACTGAAGCTCCACCAAATCAACACCAGCCTCAGCCATGATTTCTAGCTCTTTCATGTTGTCTTCAAAAGAGGGGTAACCACAAACCACATGGGCCATCACTAGTAAGTCTTTGTCTTTCTTACGCTCAGTAATGTAGGTTTGCAGTCCCATTATTTCTTCTCCGCCCGATACTGATCGGCTTTGCCGGCAATAAATGTTTTCCATTTAGAGTCATCAAGGGCATCCGCGATCGTAAAGATATCCTTATCACCACGACCAGACTGGTTAATCAAAATAATCTCATCCTTACCCATGCTTGGTGCTTCTTTTATGGCGGTTACAAATGCGTGTGTACTTTCAAGGGCAGGTATAAGCCCCTCAGTTCGCATGGTCAATGTTAAAGCCTCTTTGACCTCAATATCGGTGGCCGCCTCAAAGCGCACCTTACCTTGCTCCCAGAGATGGGCAAAAATAGGGTTGATACCGATATAATCTAAACCAGCGGCGACCGAATGAGTTTCATTCATATTGCCTTCCTCATTCTGCAAAAAATATGTCTTGTAACCCTGGGCAACACCCACAGAGGCATCATCATAGGCTAATCTTGCTGAATGCATGTAAGAACCAACGCCATGTCCACCAGCTTCACAGCCAATTAATTCAACGTTATCGTCATCAAAAAAGCCCTGGAAAATACCCATAGCGTTAGACCCACCACCAACGCAGGCATAGACACGGTCAGGTAATCTTCCCGCTTGTTTTAATATCTGTTCGCGCGCCTCCATACCGATAATAGATTGAAACCAACTCACCATTTCTGGAAAAGGATGTGGGCCACAAGCAGTACCCAAAATATAGTGAGTATCTGCCATATTGGTTACCCAATCTCGCATGCATTCATTAACAGCGTCTTTTAATGTCTTCTGGCCATCTTCAACCGCAATGACTTCGGCTCCGAGGTTTTCCATCCAAAAAACGTTTGGACGCTGTCGCGCGACATCAACCGCTCCCATGTAGATTTTGCAATCAAAACCAAATTTGGCAGCCATGGTCGCAGTGGCAAAACCATGTTGCCCTGCTCCGGTCTCAGCGATGACTCGACGTTTGCCTAATCTTTGGCACAGTAAACCTTGCCCCATAACATTATTAATCTTGTGGGAACCCGTATGATTAAGGTCATCCCGCTTAACGTAAATCTGCGCACCACCAAGCTTTCGAGACAAGTTTTCTAGATGAGTAATCGGTGTGGGACGGCCAGAATAATTTTGCAACAGGGCAACATAATCTTGCCAAAACTTTGGATCAGCTTTGCATTCACGAAAACAGGCCAGCAGCTCCTCGATAGTTGCATGTAGGATTTCCGGAAGAAAAACGCCACCATACTCTCCGTAGTAGCCTTCGCGGCCATCAGAGAAATCGAAAATATCCATTAAAAACCTCAAGAGAACACGGAGACTATTTTTATCCCCGCTGTTTGAAAGAAAACTAATCAGGCGTCCATTTTAGCCAAGTCATGGACAACGCACAACGATTGTACGTTTTACCCTCCTGGATGGTTGTACGTCTTATGCTCCTTGTAGGTGTTGTGTAAAAAAACCCAATCGTGACTCATTTACCCAGTATAGTCAGAAAACCCAACAACCCCAGCATGTATCCTTGCTACGACGATTTATCCACAACTTTTGCAAGTACTTATGAAATAAAAATATGGTTAAAAGTGCAAATAAACACAATATGTAGTGGATTAATACTTGCAAGACACACCATGTAGGATAAACTCACCTAACAGTTTCAAGGATGAACCTGGAATATTTTTAACACAAATTCAGATGATCTGGTTAGAAAATTGACCTAATAATAATTGTTAGGTGGTTTTAGCTAGTCAAGCATTAAAGGGCACACAATGAGCGCACCAAAACTAAAAACAATCAAACCACTAAAAAACTCTCAAGAAATCGTTATGCAGGATGCATCTTTGGATATTTGGGATAAAAAATATCGTCTTAAAGACAAGCAGTCAAATCCCATTGATGCTGATATAGATGCAACTTACATGAGAGTTGCCAAGGCATTATCGGATGTTGAGGACGAAGCTCAACGCGAAAAGTGGCAAGAACGTTTTGTTTGGGCTCTCCAGCATGGTGCGATTCCAGCAGGCCGTATTATTTCTAATGCAGGTGCGCGAGCTTACAAACCTGCGACCTCGACCATTAACTGTACAGTGTCAGGCACAGTGCCTGATTCAATGCTCGGTATTTTAGAGCGCAACCTAGAAGCAGGCTTAACCTTGAAAGCCGGTTGCGGTATTGGTTACGAATTCTCTACGTTGCGCCCTAAAGGAGCCTACGTATCTGGCGCTGGTGCCTATACGTCTGGGCCGCTATCGTTCATGGATATCTACGACAAAATGTGTTTCACCGTATCCTCCGCAGGCGGCAGAAGGGGTGCTCAGATGGCGACCTTTGATGTTAGCCATCCCGATGTGTTCGATTTTGTTCGCGCCAAACGTGAAGATGGTCGTTTGCGCCAATTTAATCTATCTCTATTGATTACTGAAGAGTTTATTGCAGCGGTCCGTGCAGACGGCGATTGGGATCTAACATTCCCTATCAGTGCCAAGGAAGTCGATGGCGGCATTGACATGAAAGGGGATAATGTCGTTTGGAAGCATTTCCCCACGACAGACGGTTATGTAACTAATGAACAAGGCTTAGTAGCCTGCCGTATTTACGAAACAATCCGCGCTCAAAAGTTATGGAATGCGATCATGTCATCAACCTATGACTATGCTGAGCCAGGTTTTATTCTTATCGATCAGGTCAACAAGAATAACAACAACTGGTTCTGCGAAGATATTCGCGCGACTAATCCCTGTGGTGAACAGCCTCTTCCTCCCTACGGTAGCTGTCTGCTAGGATCTATCAATTTGACCAAGTTTGTACGCAACGCATTTACCGAAGATGCATTTTTTGACTGGGACGAATATGCAGAGGTGGTCGGTGTATTCACGCGGATGCTCGATAACGTAGTCGAAATTAACGGTCTACCCCTTGAAGAGCAGCGCAAAGAAATTGAATACAAACGACGTCATGGTATGGGCTTTTTAGGATTAGGTTCAGCGATGACTATGCTACGCATGAAATATGGTGATTCAGACTCATTAGAGTTCACTGAGCGTGTGGCTCAAGATATGGCCGTAGCTGGACTTTCAGCTGGTTTAGAGCTGGCGCGCGAAAAAGGCCCGGCGCCAATTATGGAAGATGAGTTTGATGTCACCGCTGCACTCTTATTTAAACAACCGGACTTAGCAAAGGATGGCATTAAGGTGGGCGATAAAATTAAGGGTAAGGTACTAATAGGCAAGTACAGTCGGTATATGCAACAGGTAGCCAAGGCTGATCCCAAACTTATTGAATCTATTATTGAAGATGGCTGTCGCTTTAGTCATCATTCATCTATTGCCCCAACTGGCACTATATCTCTGTCGTTGGCGAACAACGTGAGTAATGGCATAGAGCCAAGTTTTGCTCACCACTATTCTCGTAATGTTATCCGTGAGGGCAAAAAGTCTAAAGAAAAAGTCGATGTTTTTTCCTATGAGCTACTGTCCTACCGCACGCTGGTGAACTCTAAGGCCATGCCCTTTAGCACAGATGCCGAAGAAGCCTTGCCTGAGTATTTCCTGAGTTCAGAGAACATTGAACCTAAGGCGCATGTTGATGTTCAAGCTGCGGCACAAAAGTGGGTTGATTCTTCAATCTCCAAAACGATTAATGTACCAACCGATTGTGAGTACGAAGCGTTTAAAGACATCTATCTGTATGCGGCAGAAAAAGGACTTAAAGGCTGCACCACCTTCCGCTTTAACCCAGAGGCATTCCAGGGTGTATTGGTAAAGGAAAGTGATTTGGAAAATACCACTTACAGCTTTACCCTTGAAGATGGCTCTACCGTAGAATTTAAAGGTAACGAAGAAGTTGAGTACGACGGTGAAACCCATACCGCCGCCAATCTATTCGATGCGCTCAAAGAAGGTTACTACGGTAAATTCTAATTAACTAAAACTACATCCGCAGAGCACTGCGAGGACAATAATGAACAAGAAAATTGAGAAAAAGATCGTCGGCTACAAAGTCGTCACAGCGCAAGACGTAGTGGCAGAGACTGCCGTAGAAGCAGATAGTAATATTATTCAGATGCACGAAAAGGTGTCACGCCCCGAAGCCTTGGCGGGCAGCACTTATAAAATAAAAACGCCGATGTCAGATCACGCTATGTATCTCACTATCAATGATATTGTTTTAAATGAAGGTACCGACCATGAGTTGCGTCGACCTTTTGAGATATTTTTAAACTCCAAAAACATGGATCAGTTTCAATGGATTGCGGCCTTAACGAGAGTTATTTCTGCTGTGTTCCGTAAAGGTGGCGACTGCACCTTCCTTGTCGAAGAGTTGAAAGCCATCTTTGACCCCCAAGGAGGGTACTTTAAATCGGGTGGGCGTTTTATGCCATCACTGGTGGCAGAAATAGGCTGGGCAATCGAAGACCACTTGCAAAAGATCGGAATGATGACAAAACCCGAGATCCCCGAGCATCAGCAGAAAATTATGGATGAAAAGCGCGCTGACTTTGAACAGGCTAGTGCTGCGCCACAAGAAGCTAACGACTTCCCACCCACAGCTGAGGTGTGTAAAAAATGTAGCGTTAAAGCTACCATTTTGATGGATGGCTGCATGACCTGTCTGAACTGCGGCGAATCAAAGTGTGGCTAAAGCCCTAGCTTTAGTAGTATAAAAAAAGCGGCCCTAGGGTCGCTTTTTTTATTTCCTATAATTTTTACTATATGCCGTAATTAACTAACCTGCCTTGACCAGCATCATTTTCATCATCTTCTTTAAGCCATTATGAAGAGAGCGGATCTCTTCGATATTTTCTGCGTCACTCATCCACTGGTAGACAATGCCAATGACCGCCGCGCTAAACTGATCTGCTATTAATTTTGGTGATACCAATGGAGCTATCAAGCCTTCCTCAATGCCCTGTTCTATCCAGCCCATAACATCCCTGTGTCGACGACCATGAATACCCATAATCACCGGTCTAAGTGGCGATTTTGGCGCCAAAGATTCAAACCATAAACGATAAAAGGCCTCAACATGCTTAGGCGCGTCTTCACAAAATTTACTGTGCGCGTCTAGAGCAGCCGCAATAGCCTGGTAGCCGCTTTTATGGTTGGTCACAGAGGTTAATTCAGCTAACCATTCATCGCCCACAGAGCGTAATACAAAATCAAATAACCCCGCCTTGTTACCAAACCGATAACCCGCTAAGCCTCTTGAATAACCAGCCCGCTCACCCACATCCTTTAATGTTAACTGTGCAGTGCCCCGCTCAACAATTAAGTCGATCGCTACTTCTAACATCTTAGTATCAGATATTTCCTTACGTTCAACCTGAGTTAGGCGCAACGGTTTAGTCATGCTCTTTTCCTATACATGTATCGAGTTAACAGTATTTACATGTTACGGCGATATTGGCCGCCGACATCAAACAACGCATTAGTAATCTGGCCCAAAGAACAACAGCGTACGGCATCCATTAGTAACTCAAACCCATTATCACCACGGCGAACTGCATCCTGAAGTTGTTTAAGTACCAGCTCAGATGACGCCTCGTGCTCACTGTGGAATGCTCTCAAACGTCTAATTTGGCTTTGCTTTTCATCATCTGTGGATCGTGCCAGCTTAATTTCCACTTCTTGTTCTTCCGCTTCACTAATAAAGGTATTAACGCCCACAATAGGCAGAGATCCATCGTGCTTTTTGTGCTCATAGAACATCGACTCCTCCTGAATTTTTCCTCTCTGGTAACCTGTTTCCATGGCGCCTAAGACACCACCTCGATCAGAGATTTTCTCGAACTCTTGCAACACTGCCTCTTCTACTAAAGCGGTGAGTTCGTCAATAATAAAAGCTCCTTGACTTGGATTTTCGTTTTTGGCCAGACCCCACTCTTGATTAATAATCAACTGGATAGCCAAGGCTCTGCGCACCGACTCCTCTGTGGGTGTGGTAATCGCTTCATCATAGGCATTTGTATGCAGGCTATTACAATTATCATAAATGGCGATCAAGGCTTGCAAGGTAGTGCGAATATCATTGAAATTCATTTCTTGGGCATGAAGAGAACGACCTGACGTTTGAATATGATATTTGAGCTTTTGGCTTCGTGGGTTAGCCGCGTAACGATCTCGCATAGCCGTTGACCAAATACGTCGTGCCACTCGCCCCATCACCGTGTACTCAGGATCCATACCGTTAGAAAAGAAGAATGATAGATTGGGCGCAAAATCATCAATATCCATGCCTCTGGCCAGATAAGCCTCCACGAAGGTAAAACCGTTAGACAGTGTGAAGGCCAATTGCGAAATAGGATTAGCCCCTGCTTCTGCAATATGGTATCCAGAGATTGAGACTGAATAGAAATTTCGAATGGCCTTATCGATAAAATACTGCTGCATATCACCCATCATACGCAGACTAAACTCGGTAGAAAAAATACAAGTGTTCTGCCCTTGATCTTCCTTAAGAATATCGGCCTGTACCGTCCCTCGGACAGCGCTCAGAGCATTAGCGCGCAACCTCTCATATTCGTTATCATCGGGCTGACGCTTATGCTCACTAGCAAACTTATCCACCTGCTGGTCAATGGCGGTATTAAGAAACATAGCCAGTACTGTTGGTGCCGGACCATTTATAGTCATAGACACCGATGTCCGAGGGTCACAGAGATCAAACCCATCATAGAGTGCCTTCATGTCATCCAAGGTACAGATAGAAACCCCCGCATTGCCAACTTTGCCATAAATATCAGGACGCTCACCTGGATCCCACCCATAGAGTGTGACTGAGTCAAAGGCGGTAGACAGTCTTTTCGCTTCACTGTGTTCAGAAAGGGCTTTAAATCTCCGATTCGTTTTAAACGCATCCCCCTCACCAGCGAACATTCGAGCTGGGTCTTCTCCCTCACGCTTAAATGGGAAAACGCCCGCCGTGTAAGGAAATTCACCAGGAAGATTATCCAGCATCAACCATGTTAATAAATCTCCATGGTCCTTCAATCGCGGCAATGAAACTCGAGAAATCTTGTTTCCAGAAAGAGATATACTATTTAACGCGGTCCTCACTTGCTTACCATTTGCCAAGGTGTCTATTTTTTCATCGCCAGAATAAGCTTCAACCACAGCAGGCCAACTCTCTAATAGTGCAGCAGCCCGGCCATCCATCGTTTTTTCCCGGTCCTTAATAAGCTCATCAATTTCTAAAGGTGCCTTAGCACCTGATTCATTAAGCATACCCTTGGTCGCAGCCAATTGTTGTTTTTGCCGTGCCAAGGTTGCTTGCTTCTCAACATGCTGGTGATAATTACGCACCGTATCTGCAATCTCGGCTAAATAACGCTGACGGTCAGCCGGCACTACCGCTGATTTTTCAGACGACATACGGCAACTGACAGGCTCAAGGTGCTGATCAAATTGACAGAGGCCTCTGGCCTGCAGTAATTTTAGCAATTCTTGGTAGGCTGCAGTCACTCCATCATCATTAAAGTGTGACGCGATCGAACCAAACACTGGCATAGAATCTGGCAGCTCACTCCAGGCTTCGCGGTTGCGCTGCATCTGCTTGCACACATCACGATAGGCGTCTTCACTGCCTTTACGGTCAAATTTATTGATAACCACAAGCTCAGCATAATCCAGCATATCTATTTTTTCTAACTGGCTCTGGGCACCAAACTCTGGGGTCATCACATAAATAGGGACATCAACGTAGGGAACAATACCCGCATCCCCCTGTCCTATACCGGGTGTTTCAACAACTACCAAATCAAATCCGCTAAGGCGCATTGCGCTAATAATGTCGGTAAGTGACTCTGGCACTTCACCCACCGCACCGCGAGTGCCTATTGAACGCATGAAGATGTTTGGATGATAGATCGCATTCATACGAATACGGTCCCCTAAGAGCGCGCCACCAGTTTTACGCCGAGTAGGATCAATAGCCAACACTCCAATCTTTAGTTGATCTGCACTGTCCTGCCGAAAACGACGAATCAACTCGTCAGTTAGTGAGGACTTACCAGCTCCACCGGTACCGGTAATACCAAGGACCGGCACAGTGTTGGTCAAAAATTGTGCCTGCTCTCGCAATGAATGTAAATCGCTCTCACTTAACTCATCACGCTCAATAGCCGTGATTAAAGTCGCTAAATTACGCTGGCCTTCATCGGCGACGTTAAGATCTTTTGATTGAACTGTTATCGGTGACCCTGAACTGAGAGAGCATCGCTCAATCATATCCTCGATCATGCCAACTAAGCCTATATTTTGACCATCGTGGGGCGAATAAATACGCTCAACACCATAATTTTGTAACTCCGTAATCTCAGAGGGAACTATCACACCACCACCACCACCAAAAATACGAATATGCTCAGCACCCGCTTCTTTAAGTAGGTCCACGACATACTTAAAGTACTCCACATGACCACCCTGATAGGAACTAATGGCTATACCTTGCGCATCTTCCTGCAAAGCCGTTGCTACGACCTCAGCAACCGAGCGATTATGAGCTAAGTGAATGACCTCCACCCCTGCCCCCTGCAGAATACGGCGCATAATATTAATAGAAGCATCGTGACCATCAAATAGACTGGCAGCAGTAACGAACCGAAGAGGCACTGATTTTTGTGGATTTGATTTACCCACAGTCTGTATAGTTGTATCACGCTTAGAAGTAACTGACATGGCGCATTCCTAGGTTATAAGGGACATAGTGATTAGTAAAAATGTTGCTTCGCGGGTAATTTTAATAAACTTGCTTGTCACACGCAAGTAAATAAAGCTTTGCTGATCACTGAAGCGTAACTAGGGTCGCTTCGAAAATAGTTTTACTGCGCTTATCTGGGCTAGATAATGGTCCTATGGAAGAAAAATCTTAGCAATATTGAAGACACCCAGAGCCGCAACAGTGGTCACCACTGCACCACCAATGATATTAGCAGTCCATTTATTGCGGTGATCACCTAGCAAGTCGCCTCGATTCATAATAATGAGCAAGAACACAGCGATAATAGGCAATAGCAGGCCGTTGGCGGCCTGAGCAAAGAGTATGGCGGCTATTGGCTTTGTTCCCACAGCGGCAAACAGAGTTCCAGTGGTAAGCACCGTTAACCAGATACCGCGGAAGCGGCGGTCTGTAAAATCACACGGCCAGCCCAATGCTCCACTGACAGCATAAGCTGCGGCTAGGGGGGCTGTAATAGCGCTCGTTAAACCCGCCGCCACAAGACCAAGGGCGAAGAAATAATTAGCTCCACTACCCAGTACTGGCTCTAATTGAGTCGCCAAAGACTGGGCCGAGAATGTATTGTCCGTCTGAAAAAACGCGACCGTTGCTGTGCTCATCACAGCAAGAGTAATCAATCCGCCTAGACCGATCGAAACCATCGTGTCTTTACGAGATTGTGCAAGGGCAGTTTCCAGAGCCACACCGCGCCATTTTTCTTGTACCGCGTTGGCGTGGAGAAATAGATTGTATGGCACAACTGTAGTTCCAATAAGGGCAATAATCGTCCGTGCTGATCCCTCAGGTATTTGTGGAGTTACTAACCCCCGGAATAGCGCACCATAGTCCACATCTACTAGCACCATGGTCACCATAAAGACGCTACTCATTGTGAGCACTAAAATAATCAATACCGGCTCTAATATTTTGTAGCCTCCCGTACCGAGTAACAGCGCACTAAGGGTACCAATAACAAGAGCACACCAAGCGGCCGGTAAGGGTGTGATGGTTGCCAACCCAAGCGCTGCTCCTGAAATATTACCCGCCTCATAAGCGGCGTTGCCAACACCAATTGCAGAAACCACTAGAACGACTGCACAACGGCTTATAATGGGGCTGCTAAAGGTACTGCGCAGGGCCTGAGATAGACCTGAGCCAGAGACCAAACCTAGCCTAGCGGCCATTTCTTGCAAGACGATGGTAGCAATAAGAGAAAACAGCAAGGCCCAAAGTAGTACAAAACCAAAATTTGCCCCTGCCACACTGGCAGTAGCGATACTACCCGGCCCAATAAAGGCCGCGGTAACTAAAAACCCCGGTCCAAACCCTTTCATACTGTCTCCGTTAATTACGCAGGGGTTACCTGAAGGCATTAAGTCTAATTAACTTGCTTGTTCCTTGCAAAGCAATTGATGTACCTAAAAAAAGAACCATGCAGACTCTTCTGTGAACTATGACAATGAGCATTAATTTAACGACAGGTGTCACAAATAAAAATTTAGCTACAGGTAATTGTTCGAATATCTAATATTGGCGTCTGCAGTTTTTACATTGAGCGCCGACTTATCAATTCCAAACCACCACGTCGCTGACAGACTGTTATACTGTCGCACCCCAAATTTTTAACCATCCACCAAATAACTCTGGATTTCCCGTGACCCATACTCTATTTTCCTCTGTGGGCTTGCCACCCGCCCAAATCGACAATCTAGCGTCATTGGGTTATCTGCATATGACCCCGATACAAGCATTGAGCCTACCCACGGCACTAGCTGGAAAAGATTTAATCGCCCAGGCCAAGACTGGCAGCGGTAAGACCGCTGCTTTTGCACTGCCACTACTCACTAAACTGAACCCTCGTGATTTTGGTACGCAAGCATTAGTGCTCTGCCCCACGCGTGAACTGGCCACACAGGTGGCAACAGAAATTCGTCGTCTGGCGCGCTATCAACCCAATATAAAAGTAGTCACCCTTTGCGGAGGTGTCTCCATCGGCCCTCAGATAGGGTCATTAGAGCACGGTGCCCACATCGTGGTGGGCACTCCCGGTCGAATCAAAGATCACTTATCTAAAGAAACCCTTTCGCTGGCGCGAACTAACATGGTGGTATTAGACGAGGCAGATCGTATGCTTGAGATGGGTTTTGTCGATGACATGGTGAGTATTCTTGAAGAGACCCCAGCAGACCGGCAGACCTTGCTGTTTTCGGCCACATACCCCAAGGATATTGCAGCTATTAGTGCTCGCTTTCAACATTCGCCGGTGCAAATCGCGGTTGAAGCCAGTGATGACGACAATACTATCGAGCAAAAGATGTTTGTCTGCAGTAAGCAAGAGCGTCTAGATGGACTGGTTAAGCTATTAACCCACTTTAAACCGCATACCGCTGTTATTTTTTGCAACACAAAACTACTGGTGCGTGATGTCGGAGAACATTTAAATGCATCCGGAATCTATACTGCCGTGCTTCATGGAGATCTCGAACAACGCGATCGTGATCACGTTTTAGTGCAGTTCCGGCATCAGAGCTGCCGTATATTAGTTGCAACGGATGTCGCTGCTCGGGGTTTAGATATAGATGATCTCTCCGCAGTAATTAATTTCGAACTGCCTCACGATACTGAAACCTATGTGCATCGTATCGGCAGAACAGGACGCGCTGGAAAATCAGGTCTTGCTCTCACCCTCTTCACAGAAGCGGAGCGTTTTAAGATCGAACGTATCGCTAACTACCTGAAGTATGATCTTCCATTTGTTTCGCTTGAGACGCTGCCAATGAGTGATACCAGACTGCCGGCACCAGAATTTTTAACCCTATGTATTGCTGGTGGCCGAAAAGCCAAGGTGCGCCCTGGCGATATTCTAGGGGCACTTACCGGCCCTGGCGGTATTGATGGAAAGGCCGTAGGGAAAATCGATATTAACGATCACGCCGCTTTTGTTGCTATTCAGCGCAACCTAGCAGACAAGGCTTTAACGTGTTTGCAAGAGGGTAAAATCAAGGGCCGAAAATTCCGCGTCACGAAAATGTGACCCTAGCGCACCTAGAACTATTTAGTGTAGAGCTGTTCAGGCTTTTCCCAATAGCACCAAAAATTCATGTGGCGGCACTGAATATTATGACTTGGCGCGTTTCCCGTCTGGATAAAAAAAACACATCGCGGGGCCTAGCACCAACGAATGCTTTAGTTAACGGGGGTTAATTTTCCTGTTTTGACGTCAAAAATAAAGCCAAAAATATTAATATGGCTAGGGACAAGTTCGTGATGTCGGATGGTGCTCATATCCTTTAATACACTTTCTTTTAAGTCAGTAAAGGTGTGCCAGTCAATAGCTCTACCCGCCGCAGAACCCGGCTTTGTGTTGACGGTTGAATCTCTCTTAGGGTTAACCCAGACACCGTCTTCAAACGCCGCGGTTTCTAAATCATCCTCTAATAATTCACCAATAATGTCTTCGGTCACTAACGTCATACCGCAATTAGTGTGGTGGATAACAAACCAGTCAAGCGTGCCTAAAAACTTATGGGAAATAATCAACGAACGAATTGCGTCCTCTGTAGCCCTGCCGCCGGCATTACGAATAATATGGGCTTCGCCATCCAGTAAGCCTGCAAATTTATAGGGATCCATTCGGGAATCCATGCAGGTTAGAATGGATATATGCCGCGTTGGTTGGGGTTGCAACTCAGACTGACTAAATGACTTGCTGTAATGAGTGTTGGCTTCAATAATTGAAGTAAGATTTGCAGTCTGTCTAGTATTTTCAGGCATAGGGTCAACTTTTAATTATATTTTGGAGAAAGTATAAATTTAATCTATTTTTTTATAAGACTCAACCAGTCTTTGGGCCGCAATGGTAGCTGGCAACGTTCCTTCTAATACTGCAGTCTCCAATTTAGGGACTAACTTTTTAATCTCAGGATTAGCCTTTAAGTCTGCGATAAGAGATTCAGCCGTTTCAGACCACATCCAAGCCTTGGACTGTTGCGCACGAAGTTTCGCTAATTGCCCTTTTTCTGACAGCGCCAAGCTGAACTCAGTTACCTTAGTCCAAACAGCCTCAACCCCTTGATTTTTCAATGCAGAACAGGTCATGACAGGCGGTTGCCAGTGGTCAACTCGTGATTTCATAAAATGAATGGCAGACCTATAGTCAGATTGTGTTTGAGCGGCCGCTGCAGTTTGGTGACCATCCGCTTTATTAACTAACACTAAATCGGCCAACTCCATAATACCGCGTTTAATTCCCTGTAATTCGTCGCCTCCAGAGGGAGACAACAGCAACAAAAACATATCTGTCATATCCGCCACGGCTGTCTCTGACTGTCCGACCCCAACAGTTTCGACTAAGACAACATCAAATCCGGCTGCTTCACAGATCAGCATGGACTCTCGGGTTCGCCGTGTCACACCGCCTAAGGTTTTTCCTGCAGGTGAAGGCCTCACAAACGCTTGCTCTGCAAATGCTAAAGTCTCCATCCTCGTTTTATCACCAAGAATAGATCCGCCAGTGACCGCAGACGAGGGATCTACTGCCAATACCGCCACACTGTGTCCCTGCTCTATAATATGATTGCCAAACACTTCAATAAACGTTGATTTACCTGTCCCTGGCGCCCCAGAGATACCCACACGGATAGAATCACCCGAATAAGGCATTAGGGCTTCAAGTAAGCTGGACGCCTGTTCTCTGTGATCTTTTCTTGTCGACTCAACCAAGGTAATCGCTTTTGCTAAGGCACGGCGATCGCCGGCTCGAACCTGCTCTGCTAAAGATCGGGATTTATCTCTCATTCAGCCACTACTCAAACTCTAAAATAATTTCATCAACCATTAAACTGCCACCCTCCACAGCTGATATTTTACCCACAATACCATCTTGGACAGCACGAAGGCTATTTTCCATTTTCATGGCTTCAACGACGGCTAGCTCCTCACCCTCTTTCACTTCTTGCCCCTCTTTAACGGCCATTTTTACAAGTAAGCCAGGCATTGGTGAAAGTAAAAATTTCGACATGTCAGCAGGAGCTTTGTAAACCATATGGGCAGAAAGTAGTGCCGCCTTTGGAGAGAGTATCTGAGCGTTTATCTCTGCACCTCGGTATAACAACCTATAACCCTTAGCGCTGCGCTCTACCTGTACTGAAATATCTTTACCGTTAACATCTGCCTTAAAAAGGGGTTCACCCAAACTCCAGTTTGTCTCGACCTGATAGTCTGAATTACCCAAACTTACCAAATATCCACTCTCTGTGAGCTCAACACTCACCGTTGACTGTTGATCTCCAACCATCACTACCCAATCTCGGTTTGCTACATGCTCATGACCTGTTAGCTGGTTAGACAGCAAGCTAGCTCGTTCCTCTTCCAGTTGATTAACAGCACCTAGGACAACCAACGCAATAGCCGGGTCGGCCTGCGCGACTAAGTCAGCATTAAAACCATCAGGAAATTCGTCGGCAATAAAATTAGTGCTCAGGTCGCCAGCAATAAAACGCGGGTGCACCATTAGAGCGTTCAAGAAACTTATATTGTGATTCACACCACGAATATAATAATTGTCGAGGGCATCCACCATACGATCAATTGACTGACTGCGGTCTTCACCATAGGTGATTAACTTGGCAATCATTGGGTCATAGAATATAGACACTTCGCCTCCTTCATAGACGCCACTATCAACTCGAACACCCTCGCCTTCAGGCTCAGAATAACGAACTAGGCGACCAACGGAAGGTAAGAAATTGCGGAACGGGTCTTCAGCATAGACTCGCGACTCCATCGCCCAGCCAGTTAAACTAACATCCTGCTGAGTCAGTGGAAGTTCCTCACCCGCAGCCACTCTAATCATTAACTCTACCAAATCTTGACCGGTGACTAACTCGGTCACAGGATGCTCTACCTGAAGCCTAGTATTCATTTCCAAGAAATAGAAGTTCATGTCAGCATCTGCTATAAACTCGACCGTTCCCGCAGACTGATAGTCTACCGCACGCGCTAAGGCACAGCTCTGCTCTCCCATCTTTTGCCTTGTTGCTTCGTTTAGGAATGGAGAAGGAGCCTCTTCTATCACTTTTTGGTGTCGCCGCTGAATAGAACACTCTCGTTCACCTAAATAAATCACATTGCCATGGCCATCTGCCATCACTTGGATCTCAATATGTCGAGGTTGCTGAATATACTTTTCGATAAAGATACGCGTATCACCAAAACTAGAACGCGCTTCGTTGGTAGCACGCTCAAACCCATCGCGGCATTCATCTTCATTCATCGCTACGCGCATACCTTTTCCACCACCGCCGGCGGAGGCCTTAAGCATTACTGGATAGCCTATTTCAGCACAGACCTCAAGCGCATGGTCAGCATCTCGAACAACATCTGTGTAACCAGGAATACAGGTAACGCCCGCCTTTTGCGCTATAAGCTTCGAGGTGATCTTGTCGCCCATAGATTCAATGGCCTTTTTCCCCGGGCCAATAAAGATGATCCCCGCAGTATCTAATGCATCGCGGAATTTGCTGTTCTCAGATAGAAAACCGTACCCTGGGTGTACTGCATCGGCGCCGGTATCTAAGCAGGCCTGAATGATTTTTTCGATCACAAGGTAGCTTTCCGCAGAGACGGAAGGCCCTATATAGGCGGCCTCATCAGCCATTTGCACATGCAGCGCATCACGATCCGCATCAGAGTAGACCGCGACCGTCGCAATACCCATTTTTTTAGCCGTGGCAAAAACACGACAGGCAATTTCACCTCTATTCGCCACTAGAATTTTTTTCAACATAGCTTTGTTCTCATCAATGAGGTTTTATAGCGGAATATTGCCGTGCTTTCGCCAAGGGTTTTCGACGCTTTTATTTCTAAGCATTGCCAGAGAGCGTGCCACTCGCTTTCGAGTGCTGTGAGGCATAATGACATCATCGATATAACCGCGTTTACCTGCAATAAACGGGTTAGCAAATTTCTTTCGATATTCTTCCGTACGTGCAGCGATCTTTTTCTCATCACCGATATCTTTACGAAAGATAATTTCTACCGCACCCTTGGGGCCCATGACGGCGATTTCTGCCGTAGGCCATGCCAAATTAACATCGCCGCGTAAATGCTTAGAAGACATTACGTCATAAGCGCCGCCGTAAGCTTTACGAGTAATAACCGTTACTTTGGGCACGGTGCATTCGGCGTAAGCGTAAAGTAACTTGGCACCATGCTTAATAATGCCACCATATTCCTGACTAGTGCCCGGCATAAAGCCTGGGACGTCCACAAACGTTAGCACAGGGATGTTGAAGGCATCACAGAAGCGGATGAACCGCGCCGCTTTTTTTGATGCATCTATGTCCAAACAACCCGCCAACACTAGGGGCTGATTAGCCACTACACCAACACTTGAGCCTTCGATGCGAATAAATCCTGTGATAATATTTTTCGCATAGTTAACCTGTGTTTCAAAGAAAACACCTTCATCAGCCACCTTTAAAATGACCTCTTTCATGTCATAGGGTTTATTGGGATCACTTGGAATAATGGTATCCAAAGACATTTCGATTCTCTCGGCCGGGTCTACCGTTGGCCAGACCGGTGGTTTCTCTTTGTTATTGGCTGGCAGGTAATTGAAAAAATGGCGTAGTTTGGCAAGAGCCTCTACATCATTTGCAAAGGCAAGATCGGCTACACCTGACTTGCTGGAATGGGTAAGCGCCCCGCCCAACTCTTCAGCTGTAACCGTTTCATGAGTCACTGTTTTAACAACATCCGGACCGGTGACAAACATATATGAGCTATCTTGTACCATGAAGATAAAGTCAGTTATCGCTGGAGAATAAACCGCACCACCAGCGCAGGGGCCCATAACCATTGATATTTGAGGTATGACCCCCGATGCCATAACATTTCGCTGAAACACCTCAGCATAGCCGCCCAGAGAAGCCACTCCCTCTTGGATACGGGCGCCTCCTGAGTCATTGAGACCTATAATGGGAGCGCCTACTTTCATAGCTTGATCCATTAACTTACATATTTTTTCCGCATGGGCTTCAGAGAGTGCGCCGCCAAAGACCGTAAAGTCTTGGCTAAAAACGAAGACTAACCTGCCATTGATAGTGCCATAACCAATAATCACTCCATCGCCCGGAACATGCTGTTTGTCCATATCAAAGTCAGTGCATCGGTGCTCAACAAACATATCCCATTCTTCAAAACTATTATCATCAAGTAATAGATCTAGTCGCTCACGAGCTGTCAGCTTGCCCTTAGCATGCTGAGCATCAATACGTTTTTGCCCCCCACCCAAGCGAGCAAGGCGTCGTTTTTCTTCCAATTCTTCGAGAATCTCATGCATTTTTTCTGCCTCGCAGACGTCAATTATTAAATAAGGTCTAATACTTTTTCAGCTGCCTCAGGAATATTAGTTCCCGGACCAAAGATCGCAGCCACACCAATCGCTGTCAGTTCGTCATAGTCCTTGGGGGGTATCACCCCGCCACAAACCACTATAATTTCTCCTGCACCCTGGCTTTTAAGCGATTCAATCATTTGTGGTACTAATGTTTTATGTCCAGCCGCTTGAGATGAGACCCCCACCACATGAACATCATTTTCAATAGCTTGCCTAGCGGCTTCCTCTGGCGTCTGAAACATGGGCCCGACATCCACGTCAAAACCTAAATCTGCAAAGGCCGTTGCTATCACTTTTGCACCCCGGTCATGACCATCCTGCCCCATTTTTACCACCAACATTCTGGGTCGTCGTCCCTGTTGCTCAGCAAAGTCTTCTACTTTTTGTTTGATTTTCATAAACCCCTCATCACCTTCATAGGCAGAATTATAAACACCACTAATCGATCGTGTTTGGGCTCTGTGTCGGCCCCATACCTCCTCTAGTGCGTCACTTATTTCTCCAACGGTCGCCCTTTCTCTAGCCGCCTCAACCGCTAGAGTTAATAAGTTCCCTTTGCCTGTTTTTGCCGACTCAGTAAGCGCTGCAAGTCTCTCATTGCAAGAAGCTGCATTTCGATCAGCGCGCAAGCGATTAAGTCGCTCAATTTGAGCAGCGCGCACAGATGAATTATCTATATCCCGCACATCAATCTCAGGCTCTTCGCTCAGTTGATATTTATTAACCCCAACAATCACTTCGTTTCCACGATCAATAGCCACTTGACGCAATGCCGCGGCCTCTTCAATACGTAATTTAGGCATCCCCGACTCAACCGCCTTAGTCATCCCACCCAAATCTTCAACTTCATTGATAAGAACAAGAGCTGCTTCCACTAATTCATTAGTAAGGCTTTCGATATAATAAGAACCCGCTAGTGGATCGACCACATTGGTGATGCCCGTTTCTTCTTGAATCACTAATTGCGTATTTCGAGCGATGCGTGCGGCAAACTCAGTGGGTAACCCAAGCGCCTCATCAAAAGAGTTGGTATGCAACGACTGAGTGCCACCCAAGACTGCAGACATACCCTCAATCGTGGTACGCATAATATTGTTGTAAGGGTCTTTACTGGTCAAGCTAACCCCGGATGTTTGACAGTGGGTACGCAATAGTAATGAGCGCTGATCTTTCGGTGAGAACTTCTCCTCCATTAAGGTTGACCACAAAATACGAGCCGCCCTAAGCTTTGCAATCTCCATAAAGAAATTCATACCAATAGCAAAGAAAAAGGAAAGCCGTGGCGCAAACTTATCCACGTCCATACCGCTATCGATCGCGGTGCGGACATATTCAATACCGTCGGCAATCGTATACGCCAACTCTTGAACATTAGTCGCACCAGCCTCTTGCATATGGTAACCAGAAATAGAAATAGAGTTGAACTTAGGCATTAATTCAGCACTGTAACTGATGATGTCGGATACGATTCGCATGGAGGGTTCAGGTGGATAGATATAGGTATTACGCACCATAAACTCTTTCAAAATATCATTCTGCAAGGTGCCGGCGAGCTGTTCAGGGGCAACACCCTGCTCCTGAGCCGCAACGATAAAGCTTGCCATCACTGGGAGCACTGCGCCATTCATTGTCATGGACACAGATACCTTATCAAGCGGGATACTATCGAAAAGTATTTTCATATCTTCAACAGAGTCAATAGCAACACCAGCTTTACCCACGTCACCCTCTACGCGAGCATGATCAGAGTCATATCCACGATGAGTCGCTAGATCAAAAGCCACCGACAAACCCTGCTGCCCAGCCTCTAGGTTTTTTCGATAAAAAATATTAGATTCTTCTGCCGTGGAAAACCCAGCATATTGACGCACAGTCCAAGGCCGCCCTGTATACATCGTCGCCTTGGGGCCACGCTTATACGGCGCAAAACCGGGTAAATTATCCATATAGGCAAGGCCAGCGGTATCTTCAGCCGTATAAAGGGTTTTTACCTTAATACCTTCTGGGGTCTGCCAAATCATGTCATCAGCCGAGCGACCTTTGGTCTCTTTTTCGACTAAATTTTCCCAGTCTTTGACTGTAGGACCTTTTTTATCGGTCATCGCTCTGTCCATCCTTTAAATCTATTGGTTACCGCTAGAGTACAGTTAACTTTCTAAACTGCACTATGCCGTAGCCTAGAGGCAAATAGTAGGTCTATTTGCAACACAAAAACTCACATTTATTGCCAAATAGTTTGGTATTTTATTGATTTTTTGTAATAATATGGAATTAAACTCACAATTTATTTATTTCTAACCCGCTCTAATCGACTAGGTTATTTATATGGCGACTATTTGCCAACATCATGTTGTTGCCTGCCTACATGGGATCCGTGAGCATCGCCTTGCACAGCGTCCAATTTTGGAGCGCGCAGGGATCAATCCCAAGGTCCTATCCCGAGAGGGACAACGTGTGCATACCGAGCAGGTGGCTCGATTATTCAAAGGCGTCCAAGAATGCCTAGATGACGAGTTCATGGGTTTTACTCAGAACGGCTGTAAGGTCGGTTTATTCGCTACTATGGGGGAATTGGTTAGCCGCTGCGCAACCTTGGGTGAGCTATTGGAGAAAGCTGTCGATTTTTACAATCTAATCAGCAGTGATATCCCCATGCAGTTAACAGAATCGGATGGAAGCGCAATACTGGGCTTTAACATGGACCAGCCCCATCTAGACCCCGAGAACTTTATGACAGAGTTTTGGTTGGTCATCTGGCATAGGTTCCCTAGTTGGTATATTGGCGAACCGATAAGACTGCGGGAAACGCATTTCACCTTTAGTCCACCACAGCACAGAGATGAGTTGCAGATCATGTTTCCCTCTCAACTGCATTTTAATAGTTTTTCTAATCGCCTCGTTTTTGATCGTCACTACCTAGATAAACCACTAGTAAGATCAGATCAAGAATTGGCTAACTATGTTGAAAATGCCCCCGCAGATGTAATGACCATTCCAGGGTCCGATACTATTTTAGAGGCGAAAATAGAACGTATTATTACTCAGAGACACCCCGACCGCTTAGTTTTTGCCAGCATTCATATGTTGGCGAAGGAACTCGGAATGAGCCCTCAAACTCTACATCGGCGGCTAAAAGAGAGCGCTACCAGTTATCAAAAAATAAAAGATAATTTGCGCAGAAAAGTCGCGATACATAAATTAATTCACGAAAAATTATCCGTTGAAAAAGTCTCTGAGGCCGTTGGCTTTAGTGAATCCCGCTCCTTTACTCGAGCCTTTAAGCATTGGACGGGGCTGCCGCCACGAGAATATTGCAAGCAAAACTCATGACCTTACCGAGCAAACCAAGTACCCTGTAAAATCGTCAACCAATAGCGGCATGCAATGACTTCTAAAATTAGACTCACCCAATTTAGCCACGGCGCTGGCTGCGGTTGCAAAATTGCTCCTAGCCTGCTTGAACAATTTTTAAAGACTGACTTTGTTGCACCACAGGATGACAACCTTTTGGTAGGCAATAGCACTAAAGATGATGCTGCGGTTTATGACCTGGGGGATGGCTCTGGGATAATTAGCACCACTGACTTTTTTATGCCCATTGTGGATGATGCTTTTGAATTTGGTCGTGTTGCTGCTGCCAATGCGATTAGTGATGTCTATGCCATGGGTGGAACCCCTATGATGGCGATTGCAATACTCGGTTGGCCCGTTGACAAATTGGGTCCTGAGGTAGCACAACAGGTTTTAGAAGGCGGCCGCCATGCCTGTAAAGATGCGGGTATTCATCTTGCAGGTGGCCACTCTATTGACACCCAAGAACCTATTTTTGGCTTGGCCGTTTCTGGCAGAGTTGATTTGTGTAACCTTAAGCAAAACAGCACAGCGCAAAGTGGCGATAAACTATTTTTGACTAAACCCATCGGTGTGGGCGTGCTAACCACCGCTGAAAAGCAGGGTAAACTGAAACCTCAACACAGCCGTTTGGCGGTGGAGAATATGATGCGCTTGAATACCATTGGCGCTATTTTGGGTGCTGTCCCGGGTGTTAGCGCCATGACCGATGTAACCGGTTTCGGCCTATTAGGTCACCTGTTAGAAATGTGTCAGGGCAGTAATCTTAGTGCCTCGATTGATGCATCTGCAGTGCCGGTCTTAGATGCAGCTGTGACTGACTACATTGAGGCGGGTTGTGTACCTGGTGGTAGCCAGCGCAACTGGCAAAGTATTGCGCAACATATTAGCACCATTAGCGTTGAGAGCCAGGCGCTACTGTGTGATCCGCAGACTAGCGGTGGCCTGCTGATTGCCGTCAATCCAGTGGCCGCAGACGAAGTTTCTAGCCTTTTACAAGAGGCAGGCTGTTATTGCCAGTCAATTGGTACACTAGCGGATTATGACCCTAGCCAACCTACTATTGAGGTGAAGACTTGACCGCCGCGGCGCTACCATTGACCAACGATTATCAACGTTTGCTGTTAGATCGTGTACCAATGATTGATGTACGCGCACCTATTGAGTTTCAAGCAGGCGCCCTGCCGTTTGCCACCAACTTACCCTTAATGGTCGATGATGAACGTCATCAGGTGGGCATTTGCTACAAAGAGAAGGGTCAGAAAGAGGCCATAGCTCTAGGCCACGAGTTGGTCTGTGGCGCTAGTAAAGAGGCGCGTGTTGATGCTTGGAGGGTATTTCTTGTCACTAACCCAACGGCGGTGTTGTATTGTGCCCGCGGCGGTTTGCGCTCTCAGTTAAGCCAGCAGTGGTTGACCGATGTAGGTATTAGCTGCCCACGTATCGAGGGTGGCTATAAGTCACTACGACAGTTTATGTTGCAGTATTTGGCCGACGCTTGTGAAACGCAAAGCTTTGTTCTGCTGTCTGGTATGACGGGTACGGGGAAAACAGACATTATAAAAACCCTGAACACTAGTATCGATTTGGAAGGTGCGGCGAATCACAAGGGTTCTAGTTTTGGCCGGCCCTTAGATGAACAGCCCGCCCAAATTGATTTTGAAAACCAAATAATGCTGGACCTAATGCAGGTTCAGCATAAATATCCAGGGCGCCGTATTATTTTAGAAGATGAGAGTCGCAACATTGGTGGTCGCCACATTTTGAGGCCTCTAACCGTTGCTATGGCAGAAAGTCCTATGGCGGTCATTGAGCTACCTTTTGAAGACCGGATTGATAAACTTTGGCAGGAATATGTTGTCCAGCGATATCAACAAACCATGGCCTACCATTTAGAAAATGGTGAGCAAGCCTTTGCCGATTACTTAATTGATAGTTTGTTGCGCGTTAAAAAACGGCTTGGTGGACAGCGCACTAAAGAAATACTCGCCCTCATGGAAGGCGCTATTAAACAACAGCATAATGATCAGTTTGCCAGTCATCGCGGTTGGCTAGAAGCCATTACTGCAGATTATTATGACCCTATGTACCTTTATCAATTAGATAAGCGTAACCAACGCATTGCCTTTCGGGGCAACCACCAAGACGTTATTCAATGGCTGCATGAAAAGCCATAATGTCTAGCGTGGTTGCATTCTTACTCCACCATCAAGGCGGATAGTCTCGCCGTTCAGGTAGCTATTTTCAATAATGTGGACAACCAACTGACCAAATTCAGAAGGTGCTCCCAAGCGCTGCGGGAAGGGGATATTGGCAACAATGCCGTCTTGAACCTTTTGTGGCGCCGCTAGCATAAGCGGCGTCGCCATGACGCCCGGCGCAATGGTATTAACGCGAATACCCGATTTAGACAAGTCTCTGGCCATGGGTAAAGTCATACCGACGATGCCACCTTTAGTCGCAGAGTATGCAACCTGACCCATCTGTCCATCGAATGCGGCAATAGAGGCCGTGTTCACAATAACGCCTCGTTCAGTTTTCTCGTCTGGCTCATTTTTCGACATAGCAGCCGCAGCACAGCGAGACACGTTAAAGGTACCAATTAAATTGACCTCAATGACTTTACGATACAAGTCAAGATCGTGGGGCTGTCCTTCACGATTGACGGTCTTGGCCGCAATGCCAATACCCGCACAATTAATGCAGACATCAACTCGGCCAAGATCTGCAAGAATCACCTCAAAGGCACTCTCAACGTCAGGCCCATTGGATACGTCAAGCTGCATGTATCGCGCAGACTTGGCTCCTAATTCATCAACTGCCTGTTGTCCGGCACTCGCGTTCATGTCAAATATCACGACCTGCGCGCCGGCATCGACGAGCAACTGAGTCGCTGCACGTCCAAGGCCAGAGGCTCCTCCGGTCACTACTGCCACTTTATCTTGTAGATTCATAATTTTTCCTATGCTACCTATTATGTTGATTTTTGCACTAAAACAAAGGGCGGAATCACCACTGCCCAGTGTTCAGTCTTACTCTCATACCAGTCTAGCGCTTGCTCGTCATTAATTTCGAATAGTGTCTTGTCAGCCAACCAGGCCTGTACCTTAGCGGTGTCGTCTTGATGAAAAGCCACAGCTACCTTAATCAAGTCTGCGGTTTCAGTAACTGCCAATAGGTTGCCCGCAGCGTAGTGCTTTTGCAAATCATGCCAATTGATCTTGGCCGTCTCTGCATTGAGTCGCTGCACTAAGGCGTCTTTTTTGTTTAAGGATTGTGTCGGCATAGTTATCGTTCGAACATGTTTTAGAGCGTCTAGCGTAAAGCCCTGAGGGTGATATATCAACTGCCGATCGTTCGGACTTAGACAGCCCAGTTAACAAAATTTCGTAACAGTTGTAAGCCCGCGTCAGCACTTTTTTCAGGATGGAATTGCACGGCGAACAAGTTGTTGAGGCTTAAAGCCGCGGCAAAGTCCACACCGTAAGTGCAAGTTCCCGCTACATGAGGATTATCAGCTAAGGCTGCGTAGTAGCTGTGCACAAAATAAAATTGACTGTCCTGCTTTATATCCTGCCATAGCGGATGGTCAATAGATTGTTGCACATTATTCCAACCCATGTGCGGCACCTTAAGTCTATCGCCTTGCGTATCTTTATGATTCTGACCGAAGAACTTAACATTGCCTGGTAATAGCCCGAGACAATCAACGCCTTTGTTTTCTTCACTGTGCTGCAGCAATGCCTGCATCCCTACGCAGATACCTAACACTGGCTTCTCTTTAGCTGCCTCTCTGACGACATCACCAACCTTTAGCCGTTGTATCTCAGACATACAGTCACGAATTGCCCCGACACCTGGAAACACCACCCTATCGGCTCTGGATACGACACTAGCATCTGATGTGACAGACACCTGCGCTTTGGGACACACGTGCTCTAGAGCTTTGGCAACGGAATGAAGATTACCCATTCCGTAGTCAATGACAGCGATATGATTAGACGATGTGCTCATAAGTATCTCAACACTGTGGTTACAGTAAACAACCTTAAGCTGTTAGCTTATAGGTGTCCCTTGGTTGAAGGCAACACTCCCGCCATGCGCTCATCCGCAGAAGCAGCCATACGTATGGCTCGACCAAAGGCCTTAAAGATAGTCTCAACCTGATGGTGAGCATTGGCACCCCTAAGGTTGTCGATATGCAAAGTGACTAGGGCATGATTAACAAACCCTTGAAAAAATTCACGGGTTAAATCAACATCGAAACCGCCGACTTGGCTACGCACAAAATCAGCTTTCATGATTAGACCGGGACGGCCTGAAAAATCCAAGACAACTCTCGATAAGGCTTCATCTAAAGGGACATAAGCGTGTCCATAACGCGTCAATCCTTTTTTATCACCAATGGCCTCGGCGATGGCCATACCCAACGTAATGCCAATATCTTCTACCGTGTGATGATCATCGATGTGGGTATCACCGGTAGCTTGAATATCTAGATCTATCAAACCATGGCGAGCAATCTGATCGAGCATATGATTTAAAAATGGCACTGGTGTTTCAAGGTTTGCTTTGCCCGTGCCATCCAAATTAACACTAATGGTAATCTGTGATTCCAGTGTATTACGCGTCACAGTAGCAGTACGCTGAGTCATCTAATACTCCAGTTTGATGTTTTAAGGCGCGCAGTATACCCCAAAGGAACCTCTTTTTTCGACCTATTAGTACCTTTTAGGGCTTCTAGGCTGATCAGCAGTCGGGACACAAACATCGCATTAAGGTACCATACCGCCTGTATTTACTATCGCGGAAGATACCACTGCATGGAGAAATCTAGCTTGCCTAAACTGACTAAATGGTTCTTGGCCGCGGGCCTGACATTGGCTGTTGTAGCAGCCTTGTTAACGCTGGTGTTAAACAGCTTAATTGACCCCAACGACTATAAATCTGATATCGAGAATACTGCCAAACAAAACGGCATTACCCTGTCCATTGAGGGAAATATAGTACTTAACGTTTTCCCAAAATTAGGGGTTACTGTTGAGAGCATTAACTTCTCAGACGGCCAAAGTATCGCAGGGAAAATACCCAAATTAGACGTCACGTTTGGTTGGTTGGCTTTATTGGGCGGCAATATCAGCGAAACAAACCTGCCCATTGATTCCATCAGTCTTGCAAAGGGGACCTTACAATATTCCCCTGACACCCCCATGCCAGTTCAGTTTGACCAGATCGAATTGAGTATTAATGATCTTTCGCTTAACGGTAATGATTTTCAAATCAATCTGTCAGCCCAAGCGCTAAACGGCTTAAACCTGTCACTTAGAACAACTGCTCAAGTTAATATTCAGGACCAAAAATTAAGCCGTATAGCGGGTCGTAACTTCACGTTTATAGTCGATCAAATGACGCTAAAAGGCGACGTTGATGCTGACCTTACGACTCAAGAAATTAAAGGCAGCCTCGCCAGCTCTTCAATAAACCTGCGGCAACAGATCTCTAGAATTCAAAAGCGTCTGCCCATTTTTAAGGTGCCTTCAATGTCCAGCGACAAGGCCTTCAGTGATGTTAGTTTTAATAGTGAATTCAATGTTAACCCTTGGGGTTACTCCCGCTATGTGCATAAACTGGTGCTGGATGGACAAACATTTACTATCGATATTACTGCCGATCAAAGCACTAACAAGATGTCTATGTCTCTCAAGGGTGATAGCCTTAGTTTAGCTGACTATCTGCCAAAATCGTCTCAAAACCCTGAGGACATCAACCAAGCACCAGTGGCTATTTTTGCCCCTCTGGCGGTGCCATTTATGTTGTGGCGCGGTGAAAGCAATATAGAACTGGCCATTAATAGTATTCAGTTAGATTCCTTCACGGTCAGTAATCTCTATGCCAATGCATCCGGTTACCTTAAGGTACTAGAAATAACTTCCTTTAATGCCGATCTGTTTGGTGGCAACGTTAATGCTGTTGCAACGCTTGATCTAAATGCCTCCACACCAAGCTTCAGACTAGAATCTGCGATATACGATATTGATCTAGCTCAAGCGTTTCAATCACTGTCAGACACCCAGGACTTCGCTGGCTATTTCAATATGGACGTGTCCTTGGAAGGTTCGGGAATGAATATTTATGCGATTCAAAATTCTTTGGTAGGTAATGGTCAATTTAAGGTGGTAACGCCCTCCTATGGCGGTGTAAACATCGAGGAAACTATTTGCCAGGCCACTGCCTTGTTCGGTAACGGCAGCAATTCACCTCAACAATGGCCTAAAGGAACACAGCTAAATGATATTGACGGTGTCTTAGGATTTACTAACGGAAAAATAATGCTCACTAATTTGACAACCGGCACCGGCAATCTAAACATGACCGGCCAAAGTCAAGTTCAGATGGTGGAACAAAGCTACACTCTAAACGCCAAAGCTGTGCTAACAAGTGCTACTAGCAGCAATAACGGATGTTCGGTCAACAAGCGCTTACAAAATCAAGTTATTCCGTTTTCCTGTAAGGGTAGCTTCGGTGCTAACAATAGCTCAACACAATCTAGCTGCGCCCCAGATCAGAAAGTCATTAGTGGATTATTAAAAAATACCCTAATACAGCAGCTCGGTGAAAAGTATTTCACAACGCCCAACAATGGGGTGCCCATTAATGGTGACTCTATCCAAAACGCGTTAAAAGGCGTCTTTAAGAAAAAATTAGGCGACTCGTGAGTCCTAGTGAGTTTCAGACAGCGGTTCTTAATTGGTTCGACCAACATGGCCGCACACATCTACCTTGGCAGCAGGACATCTCTGCTTACCGAGTATGGGTATCTGAAATCATGTTACAACAAACGCAGGTAAATACAGTCATTCCCTATTATTTGCGATTTATGAAAAGTTTCCCCAGCGTTCAAGATCTAGCTGTAGCACCGCTAGACGAAATACTGCATCATTGGACAGGTCTGGGTTATTACGCTCGCGCCCGTAACCTGCACAAAACCGCTCAGCAGGTTAGTAGCGACTTAAACGGTGAATTCCCCAATACGGTTGACCAACTATGTAAGCTGCCCGGCATTGGTCGCTCCACTGCAGGCGCCATTAGCGCCATCGCGTTTCATCAACAAGCTGCCATATTAGATGGTAATGTAAAGCGCGTACTTGCACGCTTTGCTGCCATTAGTGGATGGCCCGGTAAAACCGACGTGATGGATACGCTCTGGACCCTAGCCGAAAGAAACACTCCAGACCAGAGGATTGCGGATTATACTCAGGCAATGATGGACCTTGGGGCCACGCTCTGCACAAGATCATCCCCTAATTGCCCAGCCTGCCCACTTACTAAAAAGTGTATTGCCTATAAGCAAGGTAATTACCAAGACTATCCCGGCAAAAAGCCTAAGAAGACCATCCCGATTAGAAATACATGCTTCCTGATGATTAGCAATGCTAGAGGTGAACTCTTACTGCAACAAAATCCGCCAATTGGCCTTTGGGGTGGGCTCTGGATATTTCCCCAGTGTGATACGACAGGCTGTATTGACCAGGCATTGGAGGAGCTAGGCGTTAATATCCAAGATTACAGGGTACTAGATGCAAAACGTCATACTTTTAGCCATTTTCATCTTGATTATCAACCCGTTGTGGTAAATGCAGGCGCAGCACAGATGTCCCAAGATAGAATCGGTAACAATGATAATCAGGTTTGGTATAACCCGCAAAAGCCTATATCATTAGGCATGCCTGCACCTATTAAAGCTCTGCTCAACGGCCTTAATCTGTAGGCATATCAAGATCATCAAATGAGGTTGTTATGGCGCGCACTATTTTATGTCGCAAACTAAAAAAAGAACTCCCGGGGCTAGACATGCCCCCCTTCCCTGGTCCCAAGGGTGAGGAAATATTTAACACCATATCTAAAGAGGCTTGGGCTGAGTGGATGACTCATCAGACAACCCTGATCAATGAATTACGCCTTAATATGATGGACGTATCGGCACGAAACTACCTATCAGAACAACGAGAAAAGTTCTTTAATGGCGAAGAAGTAGATCAAGCCGAAGGATACGTCCCACCGACCGAATAATTCCTTGACGAACAGCAGATCAAACGCTTTAATACGCGCCTCTCGCGCAAGCGTCAGAAGTGTTGCAATGCCCAGATAGCTCAGTTGGTAGAGCAAAGGATTGAAAATCCTTGTGTCCCTGGTTCGATTCCAGGTCTGGGCACCATTATCAACAAAGCCTCAGCAACTGCTGGGGCTTTTTTGTTTCTCTTGTAACCATTCTGCTTCGGACTTACTATTTGACAATCTTAGCGATGTCGAATCGCCTAAAAATCGTAAATGTATGTGGAGTATTTAGTGAAGACTGTCGAATACGGCACTAAGACGGGTGCATTAGTTGTATATTTTCATGGCGCTCCTGGTGCTATTAAAGAGTGCGCAGTGTTTGATAAACATGCACAAGAAAACAACCTTAGAATTGTCAGCTTAGATAGATTTGCGGTAAAAGACGCAGTGGATCAGGATTGTTATTACCAGCAAATAGCAAGCCAGATTAAGCGTATTGTTGGCGATGAGCCATTAGATATCATTGGCTTTTCCATAGGCACTCATGTGGCCCTTGAGGTTGGCGCAATTTTGCGGAATCAGGTTCGTAATATCCACTTGATTTCATCTGTTGCTCCCCTGCACAAGGGAGACTTTATAGATCATATGGCAGGTGGATCGGTCTTTACATTGGCCAAGGAAAGTCCCGTTGTTTTCAAGTTATTAACCTTCTGTCAAAAAGTAATGGCGATGCTAGCACCGTCGTTGCTTGTACGCCTACTCTTCGCAAGTGCTACTGGACAAGATCGTGAACTTATTAAACAGCCTGAATTTATAAGCTACATCACCTCTGTCATAAAACACTGCTTTCAAGCTGGCACTGCGGGTTACATGCGCGATATAAAGCAGTATGTCACTTGGCCAGGTTATTTTGATGCGTACACAAGCAATGTGCAGATATGGCACGGCACCGACGATAATTGGTCGCCATTCTCCATGGCGACCACACTCAAAAAATCTATACCCGGTGAGACTAAGCTTGAGGCGATGCAAGGTTTATCACACTATTCATGTTTGTTTTCTGCCGCACCAAAAATATGCACACAATTGCGAAAGGCTAGCTAGACGCTCTTTGGTGATTCTAATTGGGGTCATCTGACAATTCTCGCAAAAACCAAAACTATAAGTGCTCTGAAAGCGCCTTTAAACTGTCCGCATTAGTGTCCGCATGGCTAAAGACTAAACAGCTAAAACATAGTATATATGGGGCCTACAGCGCGCCTATGATTAGTAGCATTACAATCCAGGTCTGGGCACCATATTGAAAAAGCCTCAGTAAGTGCTGGGGCTTTTTACTTTATGGTGTTTTTATTGAGTCAGCCATTAGACTTAATGGCTAATAGGTATGCTGAGCTTGCCGGAGAAAACGGTACCATAAACCTTTATATCTTTAATTGTTTGAGGCTCTATCCGCATTGGATTTTTGTCCAAAATAACGAAATTAGCTTTTTTTCCAACGGTGATGGAACCAATCTTATGTTCTTGGTTTATGGTTCTAGCGGCGCCAATAGTGATTGCTTTTAACGCTGTATACACGTCTATTTTCTGATCGGCCGAATAAGCTAAGCCTTCTGAAGCAATACGGTTCACGGCGGTCCAAACTAAAGTGAGTGGTTCGATAGGCGCCATGGAGAAGTCTGAATGAAAGGAGACCGGCACGTTGCGATCTGTTAGCGATTTAATGCGCACTAAATTATGTGCTCGCTCATGACCTAAACCAAATTCACCATATTTATCTGCCAGAGCCCATAGATAAAAAGGATTTACCGAAGCCTCAATGCCTAGGCTGGCAATTTGACCTGCCTGTTGGTCGTCAAAATAACCCATGTGATGCAATGTCAGTCGGTGGTCTTGACGTGGGTCGCTTTTCTGCAAGGCGGCCACCGTATCAATAACCTGTTGAATGCCTTTGTCGCCATTAGCATGAATGTGCAGTTTGTAATCGCCGCGCCAGTAATCTGTAATCTGTTGAGTTAGGTCCTCAAGCGGGGTCATCCACTCGCCATGATGACCATCTAGATAACCCTCTTTCATTTGCATTAACTGAGAGTAAATAGCGCCGTCGGCAAATAATTTAACTTGCTTTGGCAGAAACTCAATGTTGTCGGTATTATATTGGGTTGGCAGTTTATCGATCCAGTCCATGGCTTTTTGGTTATCGCTAAAACCACGATAAAGTTTAGTGCCGTTGGCTATAAGATAAACATTAAAGGGGGGCTGCTGGGTCATATAATGACTTAAAAGCCCATATTCTGTTTTAAAGTCTGTTCCAGGAAAGCCAGGTTCGGCAATCGTTGTGATGCCATTTTTTTGGATGAGCTGCGACATTAGATCAAGCCCTATCATGTATTTTTTCGGGCCCACCAAAAAGGGTGCCACTCTAGGCGCAATGGTCATCCAGCCATTTTCGAAGAAATGGCCTTTCCTCCAGTTGACCTGAGGGTTGCCTTTAAAACTTTCTTCCTGGAGGCCTATCAGTTCAATAGCCCTGTCGTTAAAGAAAATCTCATGAAATGATCGATGTATAACCGCCACCGGCTTGTCTGGTGCCAACTGATTTAGAAGTTGGCGGCTGAGATCACCGTGCCACAATTGGTGATAGCCCCAAATCATAAATAGATTTTTGCTGTCAATTTGGCTGCTATTAATACTTTGCTCTAGACGCTTTTTGTAACCCGCAGGGTCTCTAACCCCTTTTTTGATGCCGTTTGGAAACACCCAGTCATAGGGAGCTATGATTTCACTGGGCAGCACTAGTGCTGCAATCGATGGATGTACGTGGGGTTCGATAAACCCAGGCATTAGTGTTTTACCTTTTAGGTCGAACTGTCTGGCTTTAGCAAACCCTTGCCTTGCCTCAGTGAGGGTGCCGGTAAAAACAATATTTCCGTCTTGCTCAGCTACAGCCTCGACTTGGCTGAAGGATTCGCCGGCCATGGTGATAATATCACCGCCATGATAAATAACGCCTGCTGTATTGTCAGTGTTTGTAATCGGCAATTGTTGTTGACCGTCACAACCGACCAACCAAAGAACAGAGGCCAAGGAAAATAAAAGCTGTGACTTACACCTTAAACCCACACTCTTCATGAGCTCGTTCCTTTAGTATTTCTTATGTTTTCTTACTCAAACATCAAGCTCTGATATTGCTTGTGTCCCAGCAGCTGGGTCTGCCTCTATCCGCTTACCCGCTCCCAGCATAATACCTATCCACCGGGTCTCAGTTTGATTTTCTAAGGCAATTTTTAACATAATAGTGAGCGGAATAGATAGCAACATACCTACTGGGCCCAGCACCCAACCCCAAAGTACCAGTGAGACAAATACCACCAGAGGCGAAAGGTTAAGACCTCGGCCCATCCAGCGCGGTTCAACCCCATTACCCATAATAAGGTTCACCGTTACAAAACCTATCAAGGTTAGTCCTGCCTCAAACAGTCCAAGCTGAACCAAAGCAAGTAACACAGCTGGCACTGCGGCGATAAACGATCCAACGGTGGGTATGAAGTTCAGTAAAAAGGCTATAAGGCCCCATAGCACAGCGTAATCGACGCCCAGTATACTCAACCAGATAAAGATGATGAGACCTGTTAAAAAGCTGATGGCAGCTTTGATCGCTAGGTAGCTGTGCACGCTGTCTGAAAATTTGCTCAACCATTCATGAGAATCAGCACTGCCCCTGGCACTGCGAAGTTTTTCACTAAAACTAACATTTTCAGCAAGAATGAAGATCACTGTTAATAGAATCATAAGAGTGTTAGTCATGACATTGCCAAAAGATGCCAGTGTGCTCCCGACTATACCCATCACCGCACCAGGATCGAAACTACTGCTCCATTGTTCTGCGCCAATGGCGATGCCGCGCGCACTCAGCCATTGCTGAATATCCTCACTCATAACTGATAGTTTAGCCGCGTATACAGGGCTATCTTGGCGAAAGTTGTCAACTGATGAACCTATCACCGCGGCTAAGATAAGGCCCACGGCTAACACTAAACTAATAACCAAGAAAATTGCTATGCCTGAGGGGATACGGAAGCTTTTCAGCCAGCCTAAAACAGGCGACACGATCATGGCAATGAACACCGCCAATAAGAACGGCACTAAAAGGGGCCCTGCCATCTTCAGCCCCGACACTACTATGACAAATGCAGCGGCAACGACTAGAAATCGGGAAAACGGGGGTGTCTTTTCATCCATCAGGCAACTCCAGCTAATAAGAAAGTTAAAGCGTTACAACCAATATTCGCCTGCGACTATAACATTACCAACCATTGGCTTTGTATAATCATAACGTCAATCTTAATTATAAATCTCGGTAATTGATATCCAGTATCGAGTTTGAGCTAATCAATACATCAAGGCTAGATCTTTCTACTGGCGTTATGTATACAGTAATCTAGGTTTTGACTATACTCCGCGCTTCCATTGTTAGATGGGAATTCTCAGGGCGGGGTGCAAGTCCCCACCGGCGGTAATCCTTTGCGTTAAGGTAGCCCGCGGGCGCTTTAGGTACTCTTTGTACTTAAAGGACAAGCAGATTTGGTGCGATTCCAAAGCCGACAGTTAAAGTCTGGTTATGAGAATGAGGTATAGACTTTAGTCGAGTAAGCACTCGGATCTTTAGAGTAATTCGCCTTAGCTTGGCTGGATAATGCGCGTCTTCCCTTGTTTGCCCTCAACCCAATTTATTGGTGGCCTTGATAGCCCCTACATTAAAATTGATTTGAGCCTTTTATGAATAAAACTAGTCAAGAAATAGTAGCTCGCGGTCACATTGCTTTCGTTCAAGCCACCTGGCACAAAGACATCGTGGATCAGCTGCGAGATTCGTTTAGACATGAGTTTTCGACACTAAGCGACAAGAAGATGACATTCTTCGAAGTACCTGGCGCATACGAAATTCCTGTTTTTGCAAAAGCACTCGCTGAAACTGGAAAATACGCGGCTGTTGTAGCTGCTGGCCTAGTCGTGGATGGAGGGATTTATCGTCACGAATTTGTTGCATCCACGGTCATAGATAATCTTATGCGAGTTCAGATGGATACGGCGATGCCCGTATTTTCTGCGGTTTTAACACCCCAGAACTTTGATGGAGGCGAAGAGCACACCGCTTATTTTAAAAAGCATTTCCTCGAAAAGGGGCAAGAGGTAGCACAGGCTTGCGCAAACACATTAAAAGCCCTGAGTAATATCAGCTAATCAAGTGCTTCAAAATAGTAGTCCTCACTATTAAACCCAAAACCGCCATTAAAAAAGACACTAGGAGAGGTTTTATCTCGAGATGTCCTTTGCGGACAAATTCCACGTTGAAGACAGAGTACCCACTGAACTTTGGACCTTGTTTGCCGCCAAAGCAGTTAAAGGTGCCAGCCCGACCCACAATAATGCTCGCAATGTTAGTACTCCACCTGAACCTGCAATAGAGCAAATCAACACAACAAAATGACAACAGCGACTAATACCATCTGCGTTAAGACACTCAAACCCATTCAAATTTCTAAATGAAGTGAATGCTTACTTACCATTATATTACCAGTTATGCTTTGCTGGGGTGCTTGCCGGTATATTGTTTATAGTGCGTTCTAATAAATGCCAAATCCGCCTCATTATCGCCCGTTGGCTGAAAGAGATCACCAAGAACCAGTCGCTTGCCGGCAAAATCAAAGCCAAACAGCAAGATCTCACAATCTAGGTCATGAGCTAAACGCAAGAAGCCTGTTTTCCATTTAACTACCTTCTTACGCGTTCCTTCAGGTGCCAACCCGATGGCGACTCCACCTTCTTTTTTCGACAAGGCTACCACCTTCTCAACAATACCCTTGGGGTCAGCGCGATTTATAGGTATACCGCCCAGCCATTCCATAAACCAGACAACGCCAGGTTTAAAGATAGTGTGCTTGCCAAGCCAGCGTATACGAAGGTTCAATGCCAAAACTGCAGCCATAGCGAAGACAAAATCCCAGTTAGATGTATGAGGAGCTGCGATAATCAAAACACGCTTAACATCGGGAATAACACCCTCAACACGCCAACCAAAAAGACCGAGGACGGTCCGGCCAAACCAGCGACTAAAAACACTTCGGTTTCCTCGAAGATGCTCAGGTATTTGATCTGGTTGCACTCGGTATTGATGTTGCTTCATTATGCTAACCTTTGAGGTTTTATTATTTTTATTATTTTTATTATTTTTATTAACTTAGCGTATCTTATCGGTTTTTGTACGGATGATAATAAAAGCAGACCATTCCACCAAGACCTGACATTAAATCTCCTTAGCAATGCCATTCTCGCTGACCAAGACTTTTCACATTTATCGTCAGAAAGTAACTTTTGATTTAAGTGTATAAGTGAACGCTTACTTTTATTTTCAGGATTTTACTCTGATGATTAAAACTGATCCTTATGTATCCCTTGAAATTGGTCGTAGTATTGCTTAATAGCGACTAAATCGTAATTATTATCCCCACTGGGATGATAAAGATCACCGATCACAATTGTCTTGGTAGGGAAGTTAATAGCTACCATAAGAATAGGGCAATCTAACGCCTTAGCAAGCCTCAGAAAGCCTGTCTTCCATTTAAGCGCTTTTTTACGAGTCCCCTCTGGCGTTATTCCAATGACAACACCTTTGCCTTTTCTTGCCAGCCGCGCAACACTTTCAACTATTGCTTGAGGCTGGGTCCGATCAGTTGGAATTCCACCTAACCACTCCATGAACCAAACAACGCCTCGCTTGAAAATAGTATGCTTGGCCAACCAACGCATTCGCAGGTTAAGACCCAAGATGGTTGCCATAGCTAAGACAAAATCCCAGTTTGAGGTATGAGGCGCTCCGATCACTAACAAGCGCTTCAAGTCTGGTATCTGACCCTCAACCCTCCAACCCAAAATACTTAGAACGGTACGACCCAACCAACGGGACACTGCGCCACGATTGGCTCGCAAATGCACCGGCGTTTGGTCTTGGTGGACCGTAGGTGTCTTGATACCCATAATTGACCTCAACTAGCTAAGATAAATTTACACGCAAATCAAGTTAGTGTTCACGAGTGGCTCGAAATGCAATATCTGGATGACGCTCTTCTGCCAGAGCTAGATTGACCCTGGTGGGTGCCAAATAAGTCAGATGCCCACCCCCATCAACGGCTAGGTTATCTTCTGCTTTATTGCGAAAGGCCTCTAGGGTCTTGTGATCATCAGATTCAGTCCATCGAGCTGTATGCACATTAACTGACTCATACACGGCTTCTACGCCATATTCTTCTCGAAGCCGATAAGCTACCACATCAAATTGCAGCTGGCCAACCGCTCCAACGATGACATCATTGTTGCGAAAGGGAAAGAAAACCTGAGTACTACCCTCTTCCGATAGTTGCCGAATGCCATTTTGCAACTGCTTGGCTCTTAATGGGTCTCTAAGGCGAATGCGCTTAAATAATTCGGGCGCAAAATGGGGAATGCCACTGAATTTGAGTGTTTCCCCTTCAGTAAAAGTGTCACCAATCTGTATTGACCCATGATTATGCAACCCAATAATGTCGCCTGCTACTGCTTCGTCAACAGAAATTCTCTCACCCGCTTTAAAGCTAAAGGCATCTGCAATACGCACATCTTTACCGGTACGAACATGTTTCATTTTCATACCTTTAGTATATTTACCTGAGCAGATTCGTAAAAAAGCAATTCGATCTCGGTGCTTTGGGTCCATATTGGCTTGAATTTTAAAAACAAACCCACTGAATTTTTCTTCATCGGCCACAACTTCTCGCTCTGCGGCCTGTCGCGGTTGAGGAGACGGCGCCCAACGCACAAAATAGTCAAGCATTTCACGAATGCCGAAGTTACCCAGGGCAGTGCCAAAGAATACCGGAGCGAGCCGGCCAGATAAGAATTCATCCATATCAAAAAGGTTTGTCGCGCCTTTAACCAGTTCTAGCTCCTCCAAAACATCATCGGCATAGGCGCCCAAGGCCTCACGCGCCTCGGGGGAGTCTAGCCCATGCACCTGAACGTCATCGGTCAATGTATGACCTTTCCCCTGCACATAAACATGGATAGTGTCAGTGTAAAAATTGTATACGCCACGGAATTCGCGGCCCATCCCAATCGGCCAATTAATCGGCGCAGCTTTAATTTTAAGCACTGCTTCAATTTCGTCCAATAAATCAATGGGGTCTCGAATATCACGGTCCATCTTGTTTACAAAGGTTAAGATCGGCGTGTCACGCAAACGACAGACGTCCATTAGTTTAATGGTGCGGGCCTCTACACCCTTAGCCCCATCGATAACCATGAGAGATGAATCCACCGCGGTGAGGGTGCGATAGGTATCTTCAGAGAAGTCTTCGTGCCCAGGGGTATCCAGTAAATTAACCATGCAGCCTTGATAGGGAAATTGCATGACCGATGATGTCACAGAAATACCACGCTCTTTTTCCATTGCCATCCAATCGGAAGTAGCATGACGGTCGCTTTTACGCCCTTTGACTGTGCCTGCCACCTGAATAAGATTACCGAGCAACAATAGTTTTTCGGTAATGGTGGTTTTACCTGCATCGGGGTGCGAAATAATAGCGAATGTGCGCCTATCTGAAACGTGGTGACTCATGGGCTTTTTTACGTATCTATAAAAGTGCGGCATTATAGCTTTGTCAGCGTCTTGGGTCAGCTACTAATAGTCTAGGATTAAAATCAATCTCATCTATTTGATGTCGCGTATAATAGAGGATGAGTCATCCTACGCATCGTTAACGTAAGATGGTGCTTTACCCACCCAATTTCACATTATTAAGTGTAAAGATATCAAAGGCCGCAAATCAAATGCAGTATAAAGGTCAAACAGAGTACGATCATAAAGGTCCCACACCAAAGCAA
>Ga0302127_10000042_pt1 | contig 51981 bp, 40 predicted proteins | sample CB4_SCM_MG_FD_204452 | JGI IMG/M metagenome (GOLD analysis project Ga0302127, IMG submission 204452) | Marine microbial communities from Western Arctic Ocean, Canada - CB4_SCM | ecosystem: Environmental > Aquatic > Marine > Oceanic | place: Canada: Western Arctic Ocean | collected 2017-09-24
GCCTAGAAGAGGTGGACTTGATGCGGCGGGTACTGCCTAAAGAAAAGTTTATGGTATGGCTCGATGATTTTTTGCCCGAGTTAATGTCGCCGAGTTTTGACTTGCCTGTAGGGCAGGTGTTTGATCGTACCGATGGTAAATTAGTTCACTTAGATGGTCTTAACTTTAGTCGCGCCTGGGTGTTCTATAAATTAGCAGAACAGTACCCTCAGTTTGGGCACCTCAAAAAGCTAGCAGATCGGCATGTTGAGTATTCCTTGCCTAATTTAGTGGGCGACAGTTACGAGGGTGGTCATTGGCTGGGGTCTTTCGCTATTAATGCTTTATTGCCTTAAGTTGTCACTAATACATCTTGCCTGAGTCTAAATACCGCCAATGATTTTCCAATCCTCATAGTTATAACCTAAGATTTATAATCTATGCCCAAAATTTGTGGTTGTGTAATAGGGCAGTATTCTATCTAGCTCTTTCCCAGACAGGGAGATTAGAATTTATCCAGATACTTGGCTGAATGACTAGGCCTTCGTTAGGCAATAAGTACCTAATAATAGTCACCGTTGGATCGACAGGGTGTCCACTATTGAGACAAGGCCCCACTACACCTTGTTCCTGAATCGTCGCCGCTTATTATCGTACCTAATAACCTAATGTATTTTTGTTACTAAGGCATCAAAAGTCGGGGATTTTTCGCGCTATAAACTAGGAAAATTTTATGGAATCTAATTTACTTAACACCTTTCAGCAAGATAAACATGATGTGCTCGTAACAGGTACTGCCGATGACTTAGCGAGACAGGAGTTTGTGAAAAGCTTTAAGCAGCACATTCAAAATTCCTTACTGCCCATTGTACAAGCTACATATTTTAGTCGTGCAGAGCCCGCATATCTGAAGCGCGAGGGCCGTGCACCAGAGAATTATAAGCAAGCGCGTGAGGCCTTCAAAAACGATCCTATTTTTAAGTCTTATCTCTGTTTTCAACGCGTGAGTCAAGAGTTGAAATGGTTCTCCGTGCTAGAGCCGCTGGAGCGAGATATTGGTCAGCTAACAGAAAATGCGAAGAAGTTACCGCCGGCAGGTGGTTCAGTCACTATTCCTAGTGACTTTAAAGTGCCACGCTATATTTCTGAAATTGACATTCATTGTATGCCTGGGGGTTATTGCGGCCCAAAAGATGCGACCGAACTACATGCGGGTGCTCTATATGATCGTGGTGTTTATTTGTATTCGATGGGCTATATGGGACCTAATAATGATGACATGGGACGCTCAGTAGCTAACTATTTGAAGCGACATTATCCTGATTTCAAGCCCAAGCGTATTTTGGATATGGGCTGCACGGTCGGGCATTCAACATTACCATATGCAGAGCTGTTTCCCGATGCTGAAGTACATGCCATTGACGTTGCTGCATCATGTGTTAGCTACGGCCATTATCGGGCTGAAAGCATGGGATTGTCCGTACATTTCAAACAGGCTAATGCCGAAAAAACCGATTATGAGTCGGGTAGTTTCGATTTGATTGTTTCGCATATTCTCTTACATGAGACATCCACTAAAGCAATGCCCCGTATTTTTAAAGAATGCTATCGCTTGCTGTCAGAAGACGGCTTGATGATTCATGCAGACTTACCTCCTTTTGGTGATATGAACGCCTATATGCAGCTTATTTTGGATAATGAAACCTGGTACAACAATGAGCCTTTTTGGACAGCGATGCGCAATATTGATCAAATTCAGCTGGCTGTAGATGCCGGTTTTGGTAAAGAGCAAGTGCATTTCGATACCGCACCTATGGCGATATTAGAAGCTACAGCAGAAAGTTATAAAGAAGAAACTATTAAGGAATTATCAGAGCGAGAGTTTACTGCTGGTGAGTATGCACCCGGTGGTGGCTGGGAAGTTCTTATTGCTAAAAAATAATCTAATATTGAAAAACTTTATAAGGACAAATCATGTCAGACGCAAAAATAATTAAAGGTAAGCGCCCTCATTTTTACGAAACTGATGGCGTTGATCAGCTGATGCATATGGTCATGGTGCTGGCACAGGAAAATTCAGCCATGCGTGACCGCTTGGATACATTGGAAAAAGTGTGCGCGGCGTCAGGAGTTATTGCCGAAGATGCCTGTGAAACCTACCAGCCTGATCAAGCCACACTGGAGACGCGTGAGACACGTAGGCAAGCATTTTTATCAATGTTATTTAGCGTCATGTCACAGCAAGCGGCAGAGTTAAAAAGTGGAGATAGTAAGCAGCGCTTTAAAGAAGTAATCGAAGAAATAGCAGCGGGTTCAATCGACCAGGATTAGTAATGAATAAACTAGTAGCACAATTGCAAGGTGTAGTGGGTGTAGATGCGGTATTGTCCGATACCAATTCCATTGCTTTCTATACCAATGATATTTATTCCAAGGGAAGTGATTGTATTGCCGTCATAAGGCCGGACAATATTGCAGATTTACAAGCGATAGTTAGACTTTGTTACCAGCAAGGCGTGGCCATTTTCACTCGCGGGGGTGGTGTCTCATATACCAGTGGTTATTTACCGAATTGTGAACGATCGATAGTTATCGACACCGTGGGTCTCAACCGTATCGTCATGATTAATGAGACCGACATGTATGTCACGGTTGAAACCGGTGTTACCTGGAAACAACTTCATGAAGCGCTGGCTGAAAAAGGTTTACGTACACCTTTTTGGGGGCCATTTTCCGGCGTCGCTGCCTCTGTTGGTGGTACTATCTCGCAACATGCAATTAGTCATGGTTCTGCTATGTACGGTGGGTCGGCAGACTCAGTTATCAGTATTGACGTGATTAATGGGGTGGGAGAAATCCTGTCTACAGGCGCTGCCGCGCATATCAATGGAGTGCCTTTTAGCAGAACATCGGGGCCTGATTTAACCGGTCTATTTTGTGGCGATTGTGGCACCCTGGGTGTCAAAGCTTCGATTAGCCTGCGTTTAATAAAATTACCTAAACAACAGCATGGCTTATCATTTAAATTTAGAGACTTCGATTCAATGAACGCTGCCATGGCGGAAATTGCTCGGGCCGAACTAGCAGATGAAAGCGTTGGCCTAGATCCTCAGTTTCAGCAGAACTTGGCTTCACAACAATCGATAGGACTCCAAGTAGAAATAGCTAAAGCTATTTTTCGGGCATCAAAAAATATTTTTTCGGCACTCTACAAATTAACAAAAATGGCCTTGAACGGAAAGGCATTTTTAGAGCAACCGGGGTTCGGTGCAAACTTTGTTTTAAGTGGTATGAACAAGGCGGTTATTGATGCGAAAATTCAAGCAACGAGAGAGATAGCTTATCAATTCGGGGACGAGATTCCCAATTCCATGCCAACTGTCATGATAACCATGCCCTTTGCACCACTAAACAATATCTTAGGCGTACAGGGCGAACGTTGGGTGCCAATTAATGGCTGTATGCCTTTCTCTGAGTGTAAAGGTTTCCATCATGATTGGATGGCAGTGTTACATAGATACCAGTCTGAAATGGATACCCAAAATATGTTTATTGCTGGTATGTACTCTGCCATTTCTACGAATATTTTTTTGTATGAAATTGCATTTTATTGGCAAGATACTCGCAGTTCGTTTCACAACACTGTGTTAGATGATGATTATCTGGCTGGCCTCCAAACATTCTCACCATCACCTGATGGCCGGGCCCTAGTAGAAACCTTAAGAAAAGAAGCGATTACGCTCTGGCACGAACGCGGTGCTACTCACCTCCAGCTAGGCAAGGCTTATCCTTTCTTGTCGAGTAGAGTCCCAGCTGCAAGCAAAGCTCTGGGCGATATTAAGCACAATATGGATCCCCAAAATTTATTCAATCCAGGTGCCTTGGGATTCTCCTCAAATACGGAATAACGGGCACTATGATAATAAATAATAAAAATAGGCCAATCATTATTATTGGCGGCGGCATAGGTGGTTTAACCTTAGCATTGGCACTCTTGCAAGATGGTCATTGTGTCAGAGTCTATGAGCAAGCATGTGAGCTTAAAGAAGTCGGTGCAGGGATATCTTTGGCACCAAATTGCAGTAAGGTTTTTCAGCAATTGGGTGTTGCAGAGATCATCGCGAGACAATCTAGCGTACCAGAGTTAGGAGAGCTGAAAAATGGCACGACAGGTGAGCTGTTAAGTACCATTCCGTTTGTTAACCTGAAATCGACATTTGGTTATCCTTATTATCAAATTCATCGTGCCGACGCGCACAAGATTCTTTTGGATGCCGTCCACCGCAAAGATTCAGACTGTATCCAGCTCAACCATGTTTTCACTAACTACAGCCAAACTGAAGAAGAGGTCACGGTTAACTTCACCAATCAGCCTAGTACAATCGGTGCTTGTGTTATTGGTTGTGATGGCATTCGTTCGGCTGTGCGCGCACAAATAACGGGTAAGCAGCCTGCGAGATTCACCGGTTTTGTCGCATGGCGAGCCATTGTGCCAGCAACCCAGTTACCGGCAAGCTACTTGGTCGAAAAATCTAACGTAAGAGTACATCACCAACGTCAATTTGTTTATTACCCCATTAAGTCAGGTACAGAGCTTAATGTTTCGGTTTTTGCAGAACAAGATTGGAAAATAGAAAGCTGGACAGAAAAAGCCGATAAAAATGAGTTAAAAGCACTGTTTCAAAATTTTCAGCAGGATGTAGTCGAAATCATAGATGCTATTAATCCCGAAAGTTGTTTTAAATGGGCTCTATTCGATCGGGACCCAATTAATTGCTGGCAAGATGGGCGAGTAGTCTTGCTGGGGGATGCCGCACATCCGATGTTGCCTTTTTTAGGGCAAGGCGCCGCAATGGCGATCGAAGATGCCTGGTTTTTAGCTCAATCATTGATTAGTTTTGACGAAATAGAAACTGCGTTCATACGCTATCAAGATGCACGCCTTGAACGCAGTTCTTGGGTGTTATCTGAATCTCGAGCTACCGGCAAGCGTATGGGTGGCGACGATCTTAGTCCAAGTACTTTTAGTGACGATAGAGCGATGCATGCTCAAAAAATGTTTGGCTATGATCCGGTTGCAGAATCAGCCTCCGCTTTTTCTTGAGATCAGGCAGAATAGGAAATTCAAATGAATAATTTCAGTGAAACTACAAAGCAGTATCTTAAGTCTGACTCAAGTTTATTCATTGATGGTAAGCGTTGCACTGCCACGGGTGAAGAGATCACACCTGTTATTAATGCCTGTAATGGTAAACATATTTACAGTTTACGTGATGCTTCTAATAGTGATGTTGATGCGGCGGTAGCCGCAGCTAGAAGCGCATTTAATAGTGGCTGGAAGACAATGGCTCCAGAACAGCGCGCGGGATTGATGTTAGAGTTTGCCCGATTAATTGACGAACATTCAGAAGCATTGAGTGAGTTGGAAAGTCTGGAATGTGCCACGCCGATTAGCATTAGCGTAAGCACTATCCGATATTGGTGTGCGGCATTTATCCGCTATTACGCCGGCTGGGTCGATAAAATTCAAGGTGACACCATACCTGGAGCTCCTTTTTTATACCCAGACAACCAGTTTCTGGCTTATACCAAATACGAACCGGTAGGTGTTGTGGCGGCGATAACCCCTTGGAATGCGCCCGTTGCGATGCTGATATTAAAACTTGGACCAGCTTTGGCAAGCGGATGTTCTTTGGTTATAAAGCCTGCAGAGATAACACCCTTAACGGCAATATACGTTGCCGAACTCGCTATTAAAGCAGGGATCCCTGCTGGCGTTGTCAATATTGTGCAAGGGAAAGGTGAAACGGTAGGCCAGTATTTAAGTGGGCACACTGGCATCGATAAAATTTCTTTTACAGGTTCTACTGCGGTTGGTAAACGCATTGTTATTGCCGCTACGGGCAATCTTAAAAAGGTAAGTTTAGAGCTCGGCGGTAAGTCTCCCTTCGTGATCTTTCCGGATGCGAATCTGGAGGATGCTGTTCCGGCGGCGGCAATGGCGTGTTTTTTCTTGTCGGGACAAAACTGTATGGCGGCAACACGTTTATATGTTCATGAGTCTATCCACGGAGAAGTTATTAAGGTCTTAACTAACATTGCAGAAGCTATGGAAAGTGGCGATGCGCTTAACCCTAAAACTCAATTAGGCCCCTTAATTTCAGAGAAGCAGCGGCAGCAAGTCCATGCCAAAGTAGAAAAGGCAGTCGAGGCCGGAGGGGTATTACTGACCGGCGGGAAAATACCTGAAGGCCCCGGATTTTATTATCCACCTACCCTTATCGATAACACTGAAGTGAGTATGGATATTGTCCAACAAGAAGTGTTTGGCCCAGTTTTAGCGATAACCACATTTGGTGATGATATCGAGGCTCTGATTACAGATATCAATAGCACTATTTATGGATTGTCGGGTAGTGTTTGGACCAAAGATATAAATAAAGCCTTGAAAATGGTCGATGCTATAGATTCAGGTCAAGTTGGTATTAATTCACACGCAGCCCTTATTCCCGGTGTGCCATTTGGTGGCAACAAACAGTCTGGCTGGGGTCGAGAATTTGGTTACGAAGGGTTGTTGCCGTACTTAAAAATTAAAGCAGTGACCATTAAATATTAATAGCTTATGCGTCAGTACTTAATGGAATTAGTCTTCATGCTTGAAGACGAGCCGACCTATAGAGATCAATATTTTATTGGGCTTGGCGGCTTTAAATTCATCTATTTTATGACTACTTGCTAGGCACAACTTTCTTAAGTTTCTTTTACAAAAAGTCCCGAGTTTTATGAATCTTATGCCCATATCTGAAACAGTTAGAAGAAACAGCTCTGAAGAAATGTCACTTGGGTGTAATACTCTATAAATTAAAATAATCGTGGGGGACAACATGGGTATTAGTGAGGCTATTTATAAACGTGGGAAAACAGCAGGCGTTTTCCCTTCACTCTCAACACGGCGCGATGAAGCCTATATGGATTTTATAGAAAGTGCTCGTAACTTATTATTGCATGCGCAACAGGAGCCCATTGGAGAATACAGCAAATTATTGTTGAAAAATGCCGGTAAGAGTATGGAGCCCGACCCTAAAAGCACGGCAGAAGCCATAGAATTACTGATGAAAGACAATATTCTAAAAACTTATTATCGCATAAAGCGCACACTGCAAGAATCCTTTTGGGAATGTACTTATAGCTCACTTCACATGCGGAAAAATGATTTATTGAGAGCTCTGGATGATGCTGAAAAAATTGGTCCTGGCTCAGTTGCCTATGACTTAGATTTTTCAATCCCGGAGTACGCTACTGCGGAGATCCATATCCAACCTGGTGGTAATGTCAATGATCCACTTTCTGGTCTTCTTTACGATTATGGTTCAAAGGTTTTTATGGGTGGTGCTGCGGATAATGATATGTTCGCTGACATGCAAGCCAGTACAGTTGCTACTCCTCAAGATAATAAAGTACATCGTATTCTTGACCTTGGGTGCAGTGCAGGTGTGACGACGTCAGCCTTGAAGCGAATATACCCAGACGCTGAGGTGTGGGGAATTGATATCAGCGCTCACATGGTTCGCTACGCGCATGCTCGAGCGCTAGGACAAAATCTAGATATCAATTTTAAGCAAATGCTTGCTGAAGAGCTTGATTTTGAAAATAATCATTTTGATATCGTGGTGGCAAATTTATTATTTCATGAGGTTCCAGTTTCAATTTCAAGAAAGATTCTTTCAGAAACCTTAAGGGTATTAAGGCCGGGAGGTAGCTTTACGCTAATTGATTTTTCTGGAGATAAATCAAGGGATGTTTATACGATGTTTTTTGGAGCAATGGACGCGGCGGACAATGGTGAGCCCTTTTTACCTGGATTTGTGCGTTCTAATGTCGAAGAGATCATGGAAGCCAGGGGCTTTGAGATGCACCCATACGACCCTGATAAATTTATACTTGCTGAAAGGATAGGATTTAAACCAAACCATTAAATGAGAAATAAATGACTGATAAAAAATTAAATGACCTTGATGGTCTAGAGAATCTCCCTGGTTTCAAACGAGGTAACCCTACCTATTTTGAAAATGAGGTTATTGACCACCTTATTTCCATAACGCTTGAGTTAGGTGCCGAACTTTGGGTAGTTAAAGATCGACTTGCACATGTTGAGGAAGTTTTATCGGAGCACAATAAGCTATCTTTAGATTCGCTTAGTACTGGTAAACCATCAGCTCTACTTCAGGAGCAATTAGATCTGGAGCGCACGCAAATTATAAAGCGTATTTATGGAAGGCTCTATTCTAAATATGGTGGTGACGTGGCTGAAGAGAAAAGTGCTATTTAGATTTAACTAAAAGGTAGATACAAAAATTTCAATCCGAGATCGAAAAATTAGCGTTCCTGTTAAGCTGGCCTATGGCACAGGGCAGGTTGCCGAAGCTATCATGACAAACTCTATAGAATTTTTCTTGTTATTCTATTATGTCCAAGTTTTATACCTAGACCCAATTTTAGCAGGTACGGCTCTCCTCTTATCGTTGGTATTTGACGGTATCAGCGATCCTATTGTTGGTGCATTTTCAGATAAATATCATTCTAAATTAGGCAGGCGTCACCCATTTATGTATGCATCTGCAATACCATTTGGATTAGCCTTCTATTTTCTTTTTAGTCCACCAGAAAGTTATTTTGGAATCAGTCTCTTTTTATGGCTAACCTTTACAGCAATCAGTCTTCGTTTGAGTTTGACATTTTTCCTTCTCCCCTATTATGCGTTAGGTGCTGAGCTAACTGAAAATCATACTGACCGTACGTCGCTTGTAGCAATTAGAAGTCTGTTTGCTTTTATTGCAGCTATGATTTTATCTATAGTAGCCTTTACGTTTTACTTTAAGGCTACTGATACTTATCCCCAAGGTCAGCTTAATCCGGAGGCCTACCCTGCCTTTGCATTAACGTTTGCTGTTGTATCCGTTATTGTGATCCTTATAGCAACACGAGGTACTCAGTCACAAATTCCTTTTTTACATACAAATAATAAAGAAACTATGATTACAGACAGTTTCTACCATTTTTACAGATACTTTTTCAGGGAGCTTGGCGCTATTTTAAAAAATCGAGCGTTTCTTTCTATATTTCTTGTTTCTATTACTTTTTTTATTCTAAGTGGGCTCCAGCGCGCACTTGTACTTCATATGAATACTTATTTTTGGGCGTTGGAAACATCCAAAATCCAATATCTGTTTTACGCTTTTTTTGCCTCAACTGTTATCGGCATACCGTTTGTAAAATACATTATTAATTGGCTCGATAAAAAAAGGACAATGTATGTGGGTTTGTCAATAATTCTAATGTCGTTTGTCTTACCAACCATTCTTCGCCTCATTGGGGCTTTTCCAGATAATGAGAGTTCATTGTTATTACCTGCTTTAATCTTCAGTCAAATAACAACTGGTGTGGGAATGGCAATTATGGTGGTAGGGATGGGATCTATCATGCAAGATATTCCTGATAACCAAGAGTTGCAAACGGGCAAGCGACAAGAGGGTTTAATTTTCTCTTTTATTGGACTTGCAAGTAAAACCACATCAGGAGTAGGTCATTTTTTAGCAGGATTAACACTTTCATTGATATCATTTCCTACGGGAGAAAACATCAAGCCCGGAGATATACCCGATGATGTCATCTTTAATCTTGGCCTAGTATACGGGCCGAGTGTTTTGATTTTTGGGTTGGTATGTTTTTATTTTTTCTCCTACTACAACATCACTCGTGAAAGTCATGAGGAAACGCTGAAGACTTTGAATCTTAGACGTTTAGATGCTAAAAACAAAATAACATGAGGCAACTCAATGAGTTCTTTGTCGTCAAATAATATCCAACGTGGAGTTACCAGTGCCAGAACAGTTCTTAAATCGATTTGTCACAAACTGTGCATCAAAAAATGGATGGTTTTTCATAGATCCGGCAGGAGTATATAGTCATGGTATCTGAATCCAAGTTTGGACGACGTTCTGCAAAAAAAAGTGACGTAGACTCCAAGGAAGAGACAGTACTCTTACCTGGGATAGCAAGAGAAGTAGTAGGAGAATCTTTCGCTAAGCTGGCAGACTCTAACCCGCTCGAAACTAAGTTAATTACATTCACGACTGTTTCGTCAGATGTGGATGCTAGTATCAGCTTTTATCGTGATGTTATTGGTATGACGGTTCAGAGTGATACGATCTTAGGCAATAGTCCTGCAATTATTCAAGACGTTGCTCTTTCTGGACGTCGGCATGTGCTACTTTCTATGCCTGAATCAGGTTGGAATGATAGTCAGGTTGTTCGTATTCTTGAGGCGCCTCCTGGAGCAGGGCCGATTCGACCCCGACCAGAATCGGGGCCTAACGATCCAGGATTATTAGTTATGGAAGGTGGTACGCGTGACGGGGCAGAGTCTTATCATGCTCTGGCTTCTGCAAATACCCCTATGATATCGCCACCACGCTATTATTATTTTCGCAACACGATGTGGGGAACGGATGTGGATTCGATGAGTTACGCACCTTTCGGTCCAGGTGGCGAGCAGCTATTTATTACCGCCAGTATTCGCAGCGATCAAAAGTTGGTGCACTCCAAGGGTGTTCATAATGGGTTTGGCAGTGCCTCCATAACGGCCTTAGATCAACGTCCTGTGAACGCCTTTTTTGAAAAAGCTTTCGGTGTTAAGCGAACGTCACAAATGGAATGTTATCAGGAAAACGTTAATGAGTTAGTCGGCGCCCCCGCAGGGACTTATTTTCTTTGGGGGAATCTTGGTGCCGATGTTGGTATTGAGATATGGGAAATGAAAGCTGAGTCTGGCATTGTCTACCCATGCTCCTTAGATAAAACAGGTCTTGCAATGTTGACTCTGCGAGTCAATGATTTAGAGAAATGTCGTGCCATGTGCGCCAAAGCTTCCATCGAGCTAGTTAGTGAAGGAGCGCTCCCTAATGTTTTTGATGACGAGCCTGCCGGCTTTATATTACGTGGCGCTGTAGGTGAGTTATTTGAAGTGGTGCAGGCGCAAGCATAATTATGCATAGCTCCAAACGTGAAAACCCCTATTCTAGTGGCGGTTTATAGAGATCTTACCTTTTACGATTTAGGATATATCGATAATCAAAACTAAATACGCCTGATCGGACCATAGGACTATCGTCAAATGAAAATTGCAGTTAGCGCAGCCTCCGGACGTTTGGGTCACGCTATCATTTCTGAGTTGATCACTATCACAGAGATTGAAAATATTGTGGCAGTTGTGCGTGATCCAGCGAAACTTAAGATTGGGCAGATCGAAACCCGCGTGGCTGATTATCAATCGCTGGAGGAGATGGATGCCGCGTTACAAGGCATAGATACACTCATTATTATTTCAGCGCCGGTTGCAGAGGGAGGCGATCGTCTGCAACTCCACCGCAATGTGATCAACGCCGCTGTTTCTGCGGGCGTTGGAAAATTGATCTATACCAGTCTTATCAGTAATGGTGGCGAAGCCAGCACGTTATTTTCTGATTTTGCGAGTATAAATCGGCGCACAGAAGAATATGTTAAAGGCAGTGGGCTCAAATGGATTATCGCTCGTAATGGTTTGTATCTTGATTTGGATGTTGTTCAGATCCGTGCTGCAGCAGACGCCGATGGTTTATCTCAAAACAACGGTAATGAAGGGCGCTGCGGTTATATCTCTATTTCCGAGCTTGCTTACGCCTACGCTAGACTGGCTACCAATGACAGCTGCAATGGCAAAATACTCAATCTTACTGGCCCCTGTTACACCCAAACCGAACTTGTTGAGAGCGCTAACGAAGTCTATGGTATAGAGGTGACCTATGAGCCCATTAGCGTCGAAGATAACATTAAACGTCTCCGTGAGATTCCATTTTTCGCTACCCGCGGTAAAGACGTTATTAATATGCTTTGCGGTTGCTTTCAGTGCATTGAGAATAATATTTTTGATGTACCGTCTGATTATCTCGCCGCCTGTGGCCGTGAGCCATTGATTTTGACCAAACAAATGAAGACGTTACTCTTTCCAAAAGAAGAATAAGTATGCCTTCGTTAGGGAATAAGTGCATAAGAATGGCCACAGTTGGGTTAATGAGGCGTCCACTATTGAGACAAAGGCGCACTAGATCTTGCTCCTGACTAGTCGCCGCTTATTATCCCACTTAACAATTGATTACCTTTTTATCGCTGATAGGCGCAGTCCATCACCTTTGGGAGAGAAGAATGAATCAGCTACCCATCGTTATTTGCGGGGCTGGCCCGGCCGGCTCAGTGCTTGCTTTATACCTGGCCCAACGCAATATCCCTATTATATTATTCGAAAAATCGTCTAGTCTACCTATTGATTTGCGGGCCTCCACCTTTCATCCACCCTCTCTGGAGATGATTGCAAGTCTGGGTAATGGCGTCATTGAGGAGATTTTAACTAAAGGTTTGATTGCCGACCGTTATCAATACCGTGATCGTTGCACCGATCAAGTAGCCTGCTTTGAAATGGATCTATTGGCTGATGAAACCCCATACCCCTTTCGCTTGCAGTTAGAGCAATATGAGTTAACGCGTGTGATTGGTGACAAATTGCGTTGTTACGATAATGTTGAGGTTCGGTTTGGACACCGATTGGTTGGCTATAACCAGGGTTTGGATCATGTGGATGTTGAGATCGAAACTGACTTGGGCATACAAACTATTCGAGGATCTTTTTTAGTGGGTGCCGATGGTGCCCAGAGTCAGGCTAGAAAAACTAGCGGCATTCAATATAGTGGTTTTACCTACGAGGAGAAATTTTTGGTGGTCAGTACCCAGTTTCCCTTTGAGTCAGTATTTGATGATCTCGCTTGGGTCAACTACATCGCAGACCCTGAGGAATGGTGTGTAGTCCTTCGGACTGAGAAGATATGGCGTGTATTATTTCCCACTGACCCGACCAAAAATCAGTCTGAGGACACTCTATTATCTGACGACTTTATTCAGGAGCGTCTTCATCACCTCTACAACAAAGCCGGTGACTATGATATTGGCCATCGCACATTATATAAGGTTAACCAGCGAGTGGCTGAGACCTATTACAAGGGGAGAATGGTTTTAGTTGGCGATGCCTGCCACATTAATAACCCCTTAGGTGGTATGGGTATGAATGGAGGCATTCATGATGCGTTTAATTTAGCCAAAAAACTGGTTGAGATCGTTAATGAGGGAGCCGATCACATTGCCAAATTTGAACATTACAATCGTCAGAGACGAGATTTGGCGATGACCTTTATTCAGCAACATACCATTGCTAATAAACAGCTGATGGAAGCGACAGATGAAAAAATACAGGTCGATCGGCAACGGTTTTTAATGGCCTCAGCGGCAGATCCAGTTAAGGCAAAAGAGTTTTTAATGGAGAGAGCGATGATTGACTGCGTTCGAGATAGCGAGGCAGTTTTATAAACCACAAACTCATTTTAGGAGGGCTTTATGGCATTTAAAAACAGTAAGCTAGACCTTTCGAAAACCCGCGAGAGGAGTCAGATAACAGATAGCCACCGGGATAATTACATGGGTCATAGGGCTAAGATTGGTGTAGTGATCCCTTCAACCAATACCGCGGTAGAGTATGATTTTCAGAGAATCATTCCTCGTGGTGTCACCTGGCATACCACACGGTTTTTGATCGAGCAGACCGATCTCAGCGATGACGAAAAATTCATGAAGTTTTTAGATGCGCTTAGATCCACTATTGGAGGGTCAATAGAGAGTTTGATGACGTGTAAACCTGATCACGTAATGATGGGGATGTCAGCCGAAACGTTCTGGGGTGGGGTAAAAGGTAACGACGGATTTGTTGATCGGATTCATGAGGCCGTAGGTGAGGGTGTTGGGCTGACCACCGGCGCTAACTCTGTTATTGCAGCCTTAGAGGCGCTTGGTGTTCTTGGAGGAACAGGTAAGAATATCGCAGTGATTACTCCCTATCAGCCTATTGGTGATAAAAATGTAAGGCTCTTTTTTGAGGACTCTGGATATGAGGTAAAAGAGCTGGTGGGCTTACGCTGCGATAATGCTGGCGATGCTATCGCCTTGGTACCAGATCACCAAGTTATGGATATTGTGAAACAGGTTGATAGTGACGATATCGATGCGATCATTCAGGTGGGGACTAATTTGTCGACCGCGGGAATTTTCCCAGTGATGGAAAAAATGCTGAACAAGCCATTATTACCGATCAATGTGGCTGGTATGTGGCATGCACTGCGTAGCTGTGGCATCAATGATCAGTACGACCATTTAGGGCGCCTTTTTGAAGAACACTAATACGCGATGACTTTTAGAGCTATATTTAAGTTAAGCGAGACCACTAATTCCAATATAACGGGCGGACGTTTATGACTTTTGACTTTGATTATGTGCCTATCTCCCATAGAAAAACCATGCAATGGCCAGGGGGTAAGCGCGTTGCCTTAATTGTCTCACTGAACCTTGAAACTTGGGAGCGAACTAAAGATACCGATGAACCTTATTACGCCGGTGGACCGCCTATTCTGCCAAATGTATTACCCGGAAATAAGGTTGATATGCCAAATTGGTGTTGGCGCGAATATGGTCAGCGTGTGGGTATTTGGCGATTGTTTGATATGTTTGAGCAGCAGGGAGTTGTGCCTGGAGTAACTTTGAATGCAATGACGGCATTGCATCGTAGAGCTATGTTAGAGCGTGCTTTACAGATGGGTTGCGAAGTCACTGCCCACAATTATGAACAAGGAGAGCTGCTGTCTGATTATGCTTTTGAGCCAGATTTAGAGCGAGAGGTTATATTAAAAACCTTAAAAGTATACGAAGAATTTGTTGGTCATAAAGCAAAAGGATGGCTGTCCTCATCTCTACGGGGCACTGAAAATACACCGGCTATTTTGGCAGAGCAAGGCCTAATATATTACTGTGATCTTATGAATGATGACCAACCTTATATTGTGAATACAGAAAACGGCCCGATTGTCTCGACACCTTATAGTAACGAAATCAATGATTTTACGATTATTAATAGACGTGGGCATACAACGAGTGAATTTCGAGATATTTTAATTGAAGAGTTGAGTGTTTTGTATGAAGAAGGGGGTACACATTGCCGCATGATGAATGTAGGGCTTCACCCTCACGTGTCGGGTCGCGCATACCGAGTTCGTGCGATTAGAGAATTTCTAGCGTATGCGAAAACTTTGCCAGATGTTTGGTTTGCAACGCGAGCTGAGATTGCGAGTTGGTACCTAAAAAATCATCAAAATCATATACCTAATCAAATCAAGCAGCCTACTTCATGAGAGAAAAAGAACTATTGAAGACGTTATTAAATGAACCGGGCTGTTTATTAGCCCCCGGAGTTTACGACGGATTGTCTGCACTGCTAGTTGAGGCAGCGGGATTTTCTACTGCTTTTTTGTCAGGTGGCAGCCTGTCATTTTCGCGCTTTGGATTACCCGATGTGGGCCTAGTGACAGCCACCGAAGTAGCAGAGACTATATCGATCATAAAAGGTCGATCCAAGATACCTCTGATTGTGGATATGGACACTGGGTTTGGTAATGCTCTTAACGTACAGCGCACAGTAGCGAGCTTTGAGAGAGCCGGCGCCTCGGCACTTCAAATGGAGGATCAGGTTTTCCCTAAACGATGCGGCCATATGGCAGGCAAGGCGGTCATTAGTTGTGCTGAGATGGTAGGAAAAATTAAAGCAGCTTTAGATGCCCGTCATCATTCGGATACTCTTATTATTGCTCGAACGGATGCTATAGCGGTCAATGGGTTTGAAGATGCGCTCGAAAGAGGTCATCAGTACATAGAGGCTGGATGCGATGTACTGTTCATAGAAGCCCCTAATAGCATAGAACAAATGAAAGTTATTGGACAACAATTTGGAGATCAGGTGCCCTTAGTCCATAACTTTGCCGAAGGTGGCGGAAGTCCAATAGAGGCAGCCAATGAGTTGCAAGGTTTAGGTTATAAAATAGCCCTGTTCCCTGTGGCACTACTACATCTTTTTGTACATCAAGCACCCCAGTTGCTAGCTCATATTTTAGAGAAAGGAAGTACGTTAGCGTGGCATGAGGAAATGGCTGATTTAGAGGGTATAAATCAGGTGCTAGGCACTCAAGAAAGGTTAAAAAAAGTAGAAAACTATCATCGCGATTAGATAAGCCTAGTTTTGGTAGAGAGCGACTACCCCTTAAAAATATAAAATATTTCATTTTGATGAAAAAGAAAACCTAGTAATTCTAGGAGCCTCAAAAATGTCTATAGCGCCCTAAAAACATGCATTCTCCTCCTATTTTAGCCGGAATGGATGCCCATTATTGAGACATAAACTTGGTTCAAGTTGTCTAGGCTGTTATCTCGCGTTAAAACTAGTATGGACAGATAAGAGAAATTAAAATTACGAATTCTGATTACCTGAGGGGGAATCAACATGATCAATTTTAAAGGAAAAAATATACTATTGCGGATAGCAATAGCAGGAAGTATTGCCGCAGTGGCAGGAATCGCACCTGCAACTTTTGCAGCTGAGGGTGAGGGCGCTATGCTTGAAGAAATCATAGTGACATCACGTAAAAGAGAGGAGGCCTTATTGGAAGCGCCTCTCACGGTTACAGCCTTCGGTGCTAAACAAATTGAAAAAATGGCACTGGATGAATTACCTGATTTTTCAAATTTCACGCCTGGGTTTCACTATTCAGAGCATTCGGTCGGTAAAGGGGGTCGATTTAATCGACGTCTAATATTTAGAGGTATGAATCCCCGAACTGATCGTCAAACACGACAGGGCGCAACAGTCTTTATTGATGGTGCCCCAACACTTGGCTCAGAAATAGGTAGTGCGGAAAACTATGAGCGAATCGAAATTATCAAAGGACCGCAAAGCGCTTACTTTGGTCGTTCTACGTTCTCAGGTGCTATTAATGCTGTAACTAAGACGCCTGGTGATGAGTGGGCAGGTAAAATTAGTGCGGAGGTTGGTAGTTTTGGACTCACAGATTTTGGCGCACAAGTAGAGGGTAGTTTAATTGAAGATGTCTTGTCGATGCGATTAAGTGCTCGACAGTACGAGACCCATGGTGAATATACAAATAGCGGCGACCCTACTGTCCGGTTAGGGGCAGAATCGACATCTGATATATCACTATCGTTATTTGCTCGGCCAACGGACAAATTATCGGCTAAATTCCGCATACATGCATGGACTGATGATGATGGCCCATCTGTAGGTGCTGGAATAGCCGTCTCTGATCATCCAGGAGTATTTGACTGCAATGTTGCAGGCAACGCGGCAGGTGGCGGTAAGTGGCTTTGTGGAGACGTTCCTTTCTTGGGTTCTAATCAGCTAGGAATGGATACTACGATAACACCAGCAATACAGGCAGCATGGTACAATCAGGGCATTCAAGATGCATGGATTTTTGATGCGCCACGCAGTTTCGGTCTGGAGAGAAATGCTAGAGAAGTAAGCCTCGTGCTTGATTATGAAATGGATAACGGCATGACCATCTCTTCGGTCACGGCTTCTCATAAAAATGAGTATGGTAGTTTCGAGGATTTTGATCGCCGAGTTACTGCGGGTCAAACCGGCACCGCTTTTGGTGCAGTAAGCTCCGCTGAGACTTATAACCTGACATTAACTAGCAATAAGGACTTTAGTCAGGAATTTAGATTAACCTCTTCTGATGATAATGCCCTTACTTGGATGGTGGGTGCTAGCTATTCAGAAATCGAAGCTAGGTTACAAGGCTTTAGTGTTTTCGGCGGACGATCACCAAACCCTAACCAGTCGGTTAGTACGTTTGATCCCGAAACCAGAGCTATATTTGCCGCACTTAGCTATCAAATTAGTGATACTTTAGAGTTAAGTCTTGAAGCGCGAAATCAACGGGACAAGGTCGTTGAAGGAACGCTTGGGAAGACTCCACTTGAGAATACCTTTACTAGTACAACGCCTCGTGTCATCTTAGATTACAAACCCAAAGAAGGCACAACCTACTACTTTACCTATGCTAAAGGCGTAAACCCTGGTCAGTTTAATGCCGGTCTTTTGGGTCGAAACGACGCTGAACTGGCTCAGATAGCTGCAGCCGGTGGCGGAGGTATTAGTGTACAAGAAGAATCAATCACTAATATAGAGTTCGGCGCTAAGAGTCGATTTTGGGATGATCGTGCACAGATAACGGCGGCGATCTATTTCGCAGACTGGGAAGACGCAATAGCGCCAGAGATTATTACAATAGTCAATGCTGCCGGTGACGGGGAGAATATCCAAGTGAACTCTAATGGCGGTCAGGCTGATCTTTCTGGCCTAGAGGTCGAGGGGTCATTTTTACTTTCTGACAATTGGACGATTGATATGACCTTTGCGTTAAATAAATCAGAAATTAATGATTTTGAAAGCCCTGATGCTGCGCAACTTTTCGGCAGTAGAACTATTGATGGGATGAAAAATGCCTTTTCTCGCTACCCAGAGACAAGTGGTACGCTTTCAGCGACCTATGAAGCTACCTTGAAGTCTGGTCGTAGCTGGTACTTCAGAGGTGATTATATCAGTCAGGGCAAAACGTGGATGACAAATGCTAACGTCACCAGTACGGATGAGTACTCTTTAGTCAACGTGAGAGTCGGCCTAGAGTCAGACGATTGGAGTATTGAGGGTTACGTTACTAATTTAATGGAAGAGGAAGGCTACACCAATCTTCAGCTATTTCCAGATCTGTCAGGCCAGAGTGGCCGTTTGAATCGGATGATACTTGCAGGGTTGATTCCGCAACGATCAATTGGAGTTCGCACTAGTTTCGAGTTCTAATCCTATGAGGGCACACCATCTTGGTGTGCCCTTACTGATTGGATGGGCACTATAATATTGGGAGTCAATCGACTTGGTGGTAAAGCTTTTGGGCTACTGCGAGATAAAGGTCGCCCAAAAATTTTAACGATTCAGTCAATACGACCTCAATACTCTATTTTCCAGGGTACCCTCATTAAGGGCACTAAAGGTTCAGTTAGGAAATATTATGATTAAAGCTAAAGAATTCTCAGCTTTACAGGTTGGTGTTGTCTGGCAACGGTTTAGCGGCCTTTTAGATGAAACGGCACATGTATTTGTTCGAACCTCTTTTTCATCGGTGGTACGTGATAATTGGGATATGGCCGTCTGCCTCATGGACTCTCAAGGCAGATTATTCGCACAGTCTTCTCGAAGTGTTCCTTCGTTTATAGGGTCTATGCCTCGCACCCTAAAGGTTATGTTAAAACGGTTCCCTAAAGAGAGCCTAAGTCCTGGAGATGTGATGATATCCAATGATGCTTATCACGGCACAGGACATCTCAATGACATTACAATGATTCGTCCTGTTTTCCGAAAAGGAAAGCTTATTGCTTTTTTGGGTAGCGTATTCCATAGCGTTGATATTGGTGGGGCACCCTCTGTCACAGCTAGGGATTCTTTCGAAGAAGGGCTGACGATACCGGTCTCAAAAATATTGGTTAAAGGTGTCAAAAATGAGGACGTGATAGCCTTTATGACAGAAAATTTGAGGGCGCCTGAGGAAACCTTTGGTGATATTGGCGCCCAGTTTTCCGCCTATGAGTTGGGCATACAACGGCTGATAAAAATTTTAGATGATGAGCAAATCGATGATTTAGATTTATTAGTAGAAGAAATACTGGGTCGGTCTGAGACTGCCATGCGCAAGGCTATTTCGGCTGTTCCTGATGGTACCTACAGTGATGAAATCATGCTGGATGGATTTGACGAACCGCTTAAAATTTGTTGTGAAGTCTGTATTTCTGGCAGCGAACTCAGCGTAGATTTTTCAGGAACATCTGCACAGATCAACCGGCCGGTGAATTCCGTTCTCAATTACACTGTGGCTTATTCAGCTTATGCCATTAAATGCGCTTTTGATCCCTATACACCGAATAACGAGGGATGTTTTAGGCCGATTACTATCAACGCACCGGAGGGGTCTTTGTTAAACCCTCAGAGACCGGCGCCCGTTTGGGCTAGGCATTTGACCGGACATTATTTACCGCCGGTTATTTTTAGCGCTCTTGCTCAACTGATACCTGACCGCATTATTGCGGATTGCGGATCACCTGTTTGGAATGTCTATTTTTCCGGAAAATTGGATGATGGGCAGCGATTCATAAAAATGTTTTTTATGAATGGTGGGCATGGTGCTCGACCCCATGAAGATGGTCCACCCTGCCTAAGTTTTCCAAGCAATATTGCGACAGTGCCGGTAGAGCAATTTGAAAATAGTGTCCCCATTTTGATTACTGAAAAAAGCTTAATCGCAGATTCGGGAGGTGCGGGTGAATTTCGTGGTGGCCAAGCTCAGCGCGTCAGTTTCAAAATCACCTCTAAAGACCCTGTCACTATGACCATCCGACATGAGCGAATTAAATTTCCTCCGCGAGGGTTATTGGGGGGCAAGGCGGGCTCTCCTGGGTGTGATTATGTCAATGGTGAGCGTATTCCAGCGAAGGTTCGCATGGATTTGAAAAATGATGATGTAGTCACTTTCGATACCCCAGGTGGCGGAGGTATGGGGTCTCCTGAAGCGCGGGTTCAGGATCAGATAATCCTAGATATAGATTCTGGGGTGGTCACAAAAGAAGCGGCAGAGAGAGATTATGCTTTTCAATACAAGGGGGTAGTTATCGATGGCTGATGGATATCGATTGGGTGTTGATATAGGCGGCACTTTTACTGATTTAGTGATGGTCGATCTGAGCACGGGAAAACTTTTTGATGAGAAGGTGCTGACTACGCCAGAGGACCCTTCTTTGGGTGTGATTGACGGCGCGAAGAAGATCCTTGAGGCGAATAGCATTCATCCTTCAAAGCTGAAGAGTATCATTCATGGGACCACGTTAGTAGCTAATGCCATTATTGAGCGTCGTGGCTCTAAAGTAGCCTTAATAACGTCGCAGGGTTTTCGTGATATACAAGAAATAGGGACAGAGCTCCGTTACGATACCTATGACTTGTTTATGAAAATGCCAGCGCCCTTAGTGATACGTCGCTGGCGATTTGAAGTTCCCGAGCGAATTGGACCGGATGGCCTGGTGATAACCGCGCTTGATGAAGCTAGCGTTATTTCTGTGGCAAGGGCTATAGCCTCTAGCGACATCGATGCTGTCGCTGTTTCTTTACTTCATAGCTATAAAAATCCTGACCATGAAAGGCGCATTCGTGATATTTTGCAGCGAGAGGCGCCAGGCACTATTGTCTGTATTTCTAGCGAGGTCATGCCGGAAATCGGGGAGTATGAGCGCACATCCACCACTATTTGTAATGCCTATGTATTACCCACTTTTACTCGATACTTGGCTCGATTAACCCGCCGTTTTCATGAAATGGGTATTACTAAAGACCTATATTTAATGCTATCTGATGGTGGAACGGTACACGAATCTACAGCTGCAATTTACCCAATTAGGTTGGTTCAGTCAGGTCCGGCAGGAGGTGTACAAGCTGCTGCTGCAATTAATAAAGTTGTCGCTAATGATGATGGCCAGGGAGATATTCTATGCTTTGATATGGGAGGCACGACAGCAAAAGCCTGCTTAGTAGAGAATGGAAGCCCAATGCATGCTAATGAATTTGAAGTTGCACGGATCTTTAGGGGTAAAAAAGGTAGTGGTATTCCGCTGAAAATTCCTGTGATAGACATGATAGAGATTGGTGCGGGTGGCGGTTCCATCGCACATCTAGATAATTTGGGCCTCATTCAAGTAGGTCCGGAAAGTGCCAGTGCTGACCCTGGCCCTGCTTGTTATGGCTTAGGTGGCCTGGGTGCTACGGTTACCGATGCTGATCTTATTCTGGGCTATCTTGCTGCGGATAACTTTTTGGGTGGCGATATGCAGCTTGATATTGAAGCATCAAAAGAAGTGGTTAAAAACACTATCGCAGATCCCCTAGGTCTGTCTATTGTTGATGCAGCTTGGGCCATACATGAAACGGTAAATGAAAGTATGTCTCAGGCTGCAGCCATTCATGCACTTGAAAAAGCCAAACGAATTACTGACTACACCATGATTCCTATCGGTGGTGCTGGTCCTGTACATGCTTGTAATATTGCACTCAAACTGAATTTACAAAAGATTATTTGCCCTCCAGGAGCGGGCGTCGCGTCTGCATTAGGATTTCTTGTTTCTCCCACCTCTTTTACAACCCTGCAAGGTGGAGTGGTACCACTAAGTCGGTTGGATTTTAAAATAGTCAATAAACAAATTTTAGACATGGAGGAACAAGGGAGTAAATTAATAACAGCGGCGGGAGAGCGCAAAAGCTCTGTCAATGTCGAAATTCTTGCTTCAATGCGCTATATCGGCCAAGGCTACAATGTCGAGGTCGGTATTCCTAAGGAGGTATTAAAAGCAAACGATATTGATGTACTACGAGAACTCTTTGAGTCTGTCTACCTGACTCAATTTGGACGAATTGAGCCCAGTATGGAGGTTGAAATTGTTTCGTGGCGGGTCGTAACCGCAGGACCTACACCAGATATTAATTTAGCGATAGCTCGCGTTGCCTTGCAATTTGATGATTGCAGTAAGGGACACAGGGAAATTTATTTTGGACCTAAAAATGGCTTTGTATCTGCCCCCGTTTATGAGAGATCTAAGGTCGAGGTGGGTCGCGAATTTGTTGGGGCTGCTATATTTGAAGAGCGTGAGTCTACGATTGTAGTGCCGCCTGGATCCCATTCTTATGTGGATAAAGCTTTAAATCTTATTATAAAACTGCCCGTTAAAGATGGGGTTGAATAAAATCAATGGTTGATCAGTCGACTACTAAATATAAAACCGTTGCTGAAACCTTAGCGCAGACCTTCTATGACCATAATGTGACCCATATCTATGGCGTTCCCGGCGGCGGGAGCAGTTTACCTTTGATAGAAGCAGCTGCTCAACTGGGTATCAAATTTGTACTGACCAGAACGGAGTGTGGTGCAATGATAATGGCCTCAGCTGCAGCTGAGTTGACTGGCTCCATAGGTGTGGCGTTAACCACCAAAGGCCCAGGAGTTGCCAGCGCGGTTAATGGCGCTGCGTGCGCATTACTTGATCGAGCGCCTGTTATTTTGGTGACTGACGGTTTTACAGAACAGCAAGCGAGCTTTATAACGCATCAGTTTATTGATCAAAAATCCTTGTTAGCGCCGGTGACCAAAGGGCACAGCAGGCTGGAAGATAATCAGGTATTGGGTGAGATAAATAGGTTAATTAATTTAGCTATGACCGCTCCCTGCGGGCCTGTTCATATTGAATTAACCGGCGCTATAGCAAAGAAGGAATTAATAGAGCCTCAGACGCAGGTGATAAAGCAAGATTATCCCTTGGATATAGATAATTTAGAGTCTTTGATAAATGCAAATCAGCTCATTACTAAGTCTCTTAAGCCGGTTATTGTGGTTGGTTTAGAGGCGCGCAGTAGTGAGAACTCAGAGGTGATACGGCAATTAATCGATCGTAGTGGCTATCCGGTCTTAGCCACTTATAAAGCGAAAGGTGTCATCTCCGACTATCATCCACAGTATGTAGGCATATTTACCGGTGGTACGGCCGAGTCAGCTTGCGTATTACAGGCGGACCTAATAATTTTAATTGGTGTAGACCCCGTGGAGTTTGTGCTGCAAAAGTGGCGTTATCAGGTGCCGGTTATTGATATTTCGGTGGTTGAATATCCTATACATTATATTAAACCAGATGTCGGTATTTATGGATCTATCTCTATTAATGTGGGCGCTTTGTTAGCCAGTATTTCAGCAAAGCGGCCTGGCTGGACATTGTCTGGTATAGAGGTTTTACGCCAAGATATGCAACATGCTTTGCAGTGTCAGGCAGATCAGGGTATCGGTCCACAGGACGTAGTGCAGGTTGCTCTGGAGTCTGCTCTGGCGACACAAACTGCACAGCAACAAGCACAACTACCATTAATTGCCGTTGACGCCGGTGCCCATATGTTTTCAGTTATGGCGTTCTGGCCCTGTCATCAACCCCTTGACGTGCTCATATCAAATGGTTTGGCCACAATGGCTTATGCCCTACCTGCGGCTATCGCTGCTGCCATGAACACCTCTGACCGAATGGTTGTCGCCTTTACCGGTGATGGGGGATTGCTGATGTGCCTTGGTGAATTAAGCACTGCCGTTGAACAGGGTACGCCCATTATCGTTATTGTATTTAACGACCAATCTCTGTCGTTAATAGATATTAAGCAACAAGCCTCAGGCTTCCCAAGTCGAGGGATGCGCTGGCAGACCCCAAACTTCAGCCAGGTAATGGAGGGGCTGGGCGGACGGGGTTACCAGGTAGAAAACCTGCAACAGTATCGGCAGGCATTAAATGAAGCACTGAAGGATGGTAAGCCAGCACTCATTGACGTGTTGGTTAACCCAGACGGGTATGCCCCGCAATTAAAAGCACTGCGGGGCTGATTTAGAAATGCTAATAACAGGAATAACCACCTTTCTAGGAGACATAGATAATGAACATAGACACTGACTCTGCCAGTAGTTTTCAGCTTCCACCTGAGGTTCTGGAAATTTGTGAGCTTGCCGAAGGCATCGTCAGTAAAGAGCTAATGCCGCTGGAGGCTCAGTTTCTGACTTCATCAGATCATGCTTTTGGAATTAAAGAAACGCTTAATCTGCAGGCAGTATTTGGGCAGGAGACGCTTGATTATTTAATGAAAATTGCCAAAGACACTGGGTTGTGGACTTTAATGATTCCTGAAGAATTCGGCGGTGCTGGGCTCTCTATGCTGAGCAAGGTGGCAATCTTAGAGCGGTTTTATTATACGGCCGTACCTTTTCCTTTTGCCAATGTGCCCAATATTCTTTATGACTGTAAAGGGGCTCAAATTGAAAAATATTTAAACCCCGTGATGAGTGGAGCCAAAACGACTTGTTTTGCTCAGACTGAACCAAATGCGGGCTCTGATCCCGGTGGGATGATGCAAACTAAGGCGGTTAAAGATGGCGATGACTGGATTATTAATGGCACTAAAATGTGGATTTCAATGGCTGCCGAGAGTGATGTAATGATGGTTCAGGTGGTGACAGACGCGGGAAAACGACAGCGTGGTGGTATCACTATGTTCCTCGTAGATCGCAACAATCCGGGCGTTAAGGTCGAAGAGCCTGGGATCAAGACCTGGCTTGGACCGCGCGCCTCCCAGTACATTGTTCACTTTGATGATTGCAGAGTATCCAAAGACGATATCTTAGGTGAGGTGGGTAATGGGTTTCGGTTAGGGCAACGTTGGCTGACTATCCATGACCGCTTACTGAGAGGGCCATTCGCCTTAGGTAAGATGCAACGCGCGCTTGATATGTGTATCGCCTGGTCTAAGGAGCGACATACCTTTGGTAAGCCACTTGCTGAGAGGCAGGCCATTCAATGGAAATTGGTCGACATGTATATTGATATTCAGGCTCTACGTGCATTGACCTATCAAATGGCGGCCCGCTATGACGACGGTGAAGATATCAGAGCAGAAGCCGGTTTGATCAAACTAACATCCATGGATTGGGGAGCTCGCTGTTTAGATCACGGCATTCAAATTCATGGCGCTATGGGCGAGTCTCTTGAGCTACCGTTAACGTTATTTTATCGATATCTTCGTCATGGGCAGATTGGAGGCGGGACTAGTGAAATTCAGAGGATTCAGATTGCTCGAAAATTACTAAAAGATTAACGATCGCCCTATAAAGCAATCTAGAAAATTGAACTAAGCTAATAAACAAGAGCAGACAATAATAAAAGGAAACACTATGAGTGATTTAGCACCAGCCAATGAATCGTCTGAGGATGAGTACGGCTCACCCACCTATGCATGGTATGTAGTCACAATTTTGTTGTTCGCCTATGTTACATCCTTTCTTGATCGAACTATTTTAACTCTGTTGGTGGAGCCAATTCGAGAAAGTTTAGGCATCAGCGACCTGCAGTTGAGTCTATTACATGGGTTTGCTTTCGCTATATTTTATGTCTCCTTAGGCGTACCGATTGCACGTTATGCGGACTCTCACAATCGGGTTAGATTGATTTCTGTCGGCGTATTAGTCTGGAGTCTAATGACCGCAGTGTGCGGATTAGCCAAAAATTTCACTCACATGTTTTTGGCACGAGTGGGCGTAGGCATAGGGGAGGCAACACTATCTCCAGCGGCATACTCGATAATTAGTGATTACTTTCCAGTCGAAAAACGTCCAAGGGCATATAGTATTTACCAAACGGGGATCTATATCGGCATGGGGCTAGCAATGATAATTGGTGGCTATGTGATTGCTGTTGTGCCCTCTATTGAGATGCCATTTTATGGTCATATGGAACCTTGGCAAGTTGTGTTTCTTTTGGTTGGATTACCTGGTATTTTAATTTTTTTGCTTCTACGCACGATCCGAGAGCCTGCGCGAAAGGGAATGATGGTTAGCGCTGAAGGCAGCACAGTTGTTTCATTTAGAGAGGTACTAGCGTTTATAGGTGCGAGACGAGGCGCCTATGGTTATGTCATAGGCGGGGTGGCGGCGAAGAGTTTAGCATTTTATGGTGTTGCCGCTTGGTTGCCTACCTACTTTATGCGCAATTTTGGTTGGGACGCTCAGACGATTGGTCTTTGGTATGGCCTGGCAAGTATTATCTTTGGCGTGATCGGTATCAATACCGGTTCAACCGTGAGTATGTGGATACGAAATCGAGGATATACGGATGCTAACTTACGTATTTGTCTAGGTGCTGAAGCCTGCTTAATTCCCATAGGTATATCGGCATCTCTAATGCCTACGCCGGAATTATCAATGATGCTTTATTGTGGCTTTATTTTCTTTGCTAGTTTCTCTGTAGGTTGTCAAGCCGCGGCTCTTCAAGAAATTACGCCCAATCAAATGCGTGCTCAGGTCTCGGCGATTTATTTGTTCGTGACCAATATGATTGGCATCGGTTTTGGCCCCACCTTTATAGCTTTTTTCACCGATATGATATTTAAAAATGACGCGTCAGTCGGTTACTCGATGTCGATTGCCGTAGCTTTTGCATGCCCTATAGGCGTATTTTTATTTTGGCGGGGATTGAAGCCTTATCGAGCTTGTTTAGCCTTAGCGGGTAAAAATTATGCCGCGCCAAGTTAATATTGAGTTAACTGAAGTCTTTAAAGGAGCAAAGAATGCATACCTATCAAATGTATATCAATGGCAAGTGGTGTGACCCAGCATCGGGTAGCTGGTTTGATAGTATGGACCCCTATACAGGCGAGTGTTGGGCATCAATACCGCAGGGAAATTCCACGGATGTGAATGCGGCGGTAGATGCTGCTCATAAAGCATTTGAGAGTGAAGCTTGGCGAGACCTAACCGCGACTGCTCGTGGGAAAATGGTTAAAAAATTCGGGAAAGTTTTATTAGATAACGCTGAGAAACTAGCCGCTATTGAGGTGCGTGATAACGGAAAGCTATACACCGAAGTTGTCAATCAGTGTCGCTATATGACCGAATGGTTTGAATACTATGGCGGACTTGCTGACAAGGTGGAGGGAGCAGTCCCTCCGATCGACAAGCCTAATGTGTTGAACTATACACGCTATGAGCCTCTTGGCGTTTGTGCCTGTATAACACCGTGGAATTCACCCCTACTTTTGTTGGTATGGAAGTTGGCTCCGGCCCTGGCTGCGGGTAATACAGTGGTTATCAAACCGTCTCAGTATACTTCAGCATCAACGTTGGAACTTGCCAAGCTATCAGAGCTGGCAGGGTTTCCTCCAGGTGTTATCAATGTGGTTACTGGATATTCTTCAGAGGTGGGGGAGCCGCTAGTCGCCCATAAAAAGGTTAAGAAAATTGGTTTCACTGGTGGCGAGGACGGTGGACGACAGGTCAATATTGTCGCGGCAGCCGATTTCAAAAAAGTCACCTTAGAATTAGGTGGTAAATCAGCGAATATCGTTTTTGACGATGCAGATTTAGATCAGGCTGTTAATGGCGCTGTTTCGGGTATTTTTGCTGCCAGCGGACAGACCTGTATTGCGGGATCAAGATTATTACTACAAGACAGTATCCACGATGCATTTCTTGAGCGTTTGGTTGATATGGCCAAAACAGCGCAACTGGGTAACCCAATGTCTGAGGAGACTCAAATTGCACCGATTGCCAACGAGTCACAATACTTTAAAATTTTAGAGTACATAGATATTGCTAAGGCTGAAGGGGCTAGGTGCGTTTTAGGGGGTGGACCTGGAATTGCACCAGGTAAGCATCAAGGATTATTTGTTATGCCGACTATTTTTGCCGGTGTGAAAAATAGTATGCGTATTGCACAAGAAGAAGTGTTTGGACCAGTTTTGTCAGTGATTCGGTTTAAGGATGAAGCTGAGGCTATTGCTATCGCCAATGACATTGATTATGGGTTGGCGGCGGGCATTTGGACTAAAAGCCTTAATCGAGCTATTAACGTATCTGAGCGCTTACAGGCGGGAACAATTTGGGTGAATACTTATAGGTCTACCAGTTACACAACACCCTTTGGTGGCTATAAGTTGAGCGGTTTAGGCCGAGAAAATGGACAGGAGGCGATTAAAGAATACCTTCAGGTAAAAAGTGTGTGGCTGCATACAGGCGAGGCTACTCAGAACCCTTACGCTCGGCGCTAATTAATATTAAAGATCAAGCCGAGCTACTGAAGAGTAGTTTAGAGGTTAAATTAAAAAAGTGATTAATAGGGGATGCTTAATAGGAGAGATTTATGGATATTATTAAACTAAAAAACAGTTTAGCAACGGTCATGCTTATCACGTTGGCGCTAACGACTTTATCATGCTCTAAGGCTACTTCAGAATATGGTGAGCTTAAAGGCATAGTCAGTGGGACTGAGTTGGATGCACTTCCGGTAGTTTATGCCTACAACACAGATAGAGATGTGGGTTACACCGTATTCGTTGTTGACGGTGAATATCGTGCTAATCATATGATAAGCGGGAACTACGATGTAACGTTAAGACCAGCCATTGGGCAGTTAAAAAGTTTTAGCGCACAAACGGTTAGTTTTTTTATCGGCAAAGGCGATCATGCGCAGGCCAATTTTAGTATTACAGACATAGAAACTGTGCTCAATTATGTTGGTGGAATGGATTATCCCGACGCACAAATTCTCCCTTATGACGAGATATACCCGCCGGGTCCTGGACGAGATATTCTTGAAAGAACCTGTCATGGTTGCCATACAGCAAACTTCTATTCTTATAATTCGGTGAGGTCTTATTCTGGAGGTCGAGTTCCCAAAAATCGCGATGCCTGGGCGATAACGGTTGATCGCATGCATAAAGGCTCTGCTTTTGGAACTAAAGGCAATCCTTCCATGTTTGATGCTAAATATTTACCGCCTGAAGATCGCGATATATTAGTTGATTATCTGGCGGATAATTTTCCGGCAGATGCTCCGCCGAAAGTAATACAGCTAGAGGTGGAGCCAGAATTGGACTTGGCTGCACTAAAGTCCGCCATGTTTGTTGAATATATTTATCGAGAACCAGAAGGTAAATACTCATTGGACCCCTGGCCCCACCAAGTCGATTTCGATCTTGATGGAAATGTATGGTTAGCGTATACCCAATGCTGCATAGTAAAGTTTGATCCCCGTACGGGTGAGCAAACTGTATTTGAAGATCACGGTGGCGGCCATGGCATTGCCGTTGATCAAACCGATGGATCGGTTTGGTATTCAGGAGATATAGTGCGGCATTTAGATCCGGCAACGGGCCTTGTCGACCACTGGAAAGCCCCTGGTAATAGATATCTGGGCAGCAATACTCAGATTTTCGATTCGAAGGGAAATCTCTGGTTATCTCTTCTTGGCGCCGGTGCTCTTGGTAAATGGGAGCGCGAAACAGATACTATTAAATACTGGAATGTGCCCGTTATGCGGAGTCGGCCTTACGGTATTGTCATGGATCATAATGACAAGGTTTGGTTTGCCGATTACCATAATAATGGAGTGACTCGATTTGACCCTGATACCGAAGAGTTCAAACACTTTAATCTCGTTAAGACTAATAATGTAACGGCTATAAGACGTTTAGGCGCAGATTCAAAGAATATGATTTGGGCCGGCACCTGGGGTAATTTAGCATTTAATAATTCGACTTTGTATAAGTTAAATCCTGACACTGAAGAAGTTACACAGTATCCATCAGGTATTCCCTATGGGGCGATTTATAATGCCGAAGCGGATAACCAAGATAATATTTGGATTGCGCCAGACAACTATGTGTCTAAATTTGATCAAGTCAGTAATAACTTTACTCATTACCCGATACCTACTCGATCTGATAGTTTGAAAACCACTATTACCAAAGATGGAGGAGTGTGGTTTATTTACCGAAATGCGGGCAAATATGCAGGTTATGGCGGTAGTGCAGTAGTGCTCTATCCTAATATGGATAACATCACCACCCTTGGAGCCTATCATGATGAAAATAGTGCGGGCTATAGATTAAGTAAATATAAAGGCCCTGCATCACCCAAGGCTAAAGGTACTGATCGAATGGTTTTGCTTGAGCCTCAGAATGCTCAAGAGTACGAAATTTTTGCCATAGAGAACGGTTTAATTAATAAAAAAGAGGGTAAATTCGTAGGAGAAAACCCTGAATAATAATCAATGCTCTACAGCAAAAGTGATTATAGGAGTCATAATTGGTTGAAAGTTTCAAATACTGGTCTAAACTAAAGTTGCTGCTATGCATTAAAGTTTAGTTATATGTATGGATAAGCAGATCAGATTTAGATTAATAAGTATCAGGTTTGTGGGGCAGTTAACATCTACATTAAGCGACTGCAGAATTGATATTAGAGGATGCAGGATGATTCGATCACTTAGTAATGGCTTGGAGATATTGATCTATTTAAATAGACGAGACAGTGCTAGTGCTGGCGAGCTATCAAGCCAGCTAAGTATACCTAGGGCTACGGTTTATAGAATTCTCAGCACCTTGTTTGATAAGGGTTTTGTTTACCAGCACCCAGATGATCAGCGCTTTCACATGACGCCAAAAGTAAGAGTGTTAAGTGATGGTTATACTGATGAGGACCAACTGGCCAGTATCAGCAGGCCCTATTTGTTGAACTTGACAAAAATATTGCGCTGGCCTGTTGCCCTAGCGTGTATTGAAGGTGTTGAGCTTGTATTGCGAGATAATACTGATAAGGCTAGCCCCTTAGCGATAGAACATTTTAGTAGCGGTTACCGCGTCCCTCTCCTTGGCAGTGCATCTGGCCCTTGTATTCTTGCTAATCTAAGTATTGCGAGGCAACAAGATATTTTAACGGTGCTAAATAAAACAGGGCGGTTACGTGAGCAAAGTGATGAGGATATTACACAAATTATTCATCGCTTAAAGGCAATCAGGAAGCAAGGTTATTCTGTTCATAGCCGTCAACGGACTAAAAGCTATGTGGGTTACATGCGTATTTCAGATCTGACGTCTATTTCTGTCCCTATTGCAGGGCAAACTAAAGAAGCTATTGGCGCAATTACTATTCGGTATGCAACTGATGCGCTAACAAGGGAAAAGGCGTTGGATGATTTTATGCCTCTTCTGGCAAAGACAGCGGCGGATATCAGCAAAAAAGTCACTTCAAATAATATTTTTGAGGAATCTTTGGTTGCTTCAAATTAGTGTTCGCCACTTAGCATGGACACTAATTTTACCGCGAACAAGGTCGAAATAATCTTTACTAATACGCTGAGTTAAGGCGCCCACCGAACCATTCCCAACCTCAAAATGATCAATAGATGTCACAGGGATAATCTCTTGTCCTGTACCACAAAGAAACGCCTCCTCCGCAAAGTAAAGTTCACTTCGATCAATGCTCCTTTGCACAACGTCCAGCCCAGTGAGTTCTTTGTAGCGGGTTATAATTGTGTCACGAGTAATGCTTTCTAGAATATTACTGGAGCAGGAAGGTGTTGTCAGTACACCATCTCTGACCATAAAGAAACAGGCAATTGGCGCCTCAGACACATAACCATCAGGGGTTAGCATTAGAGCTCCATCGTAACCATCCGCCTTGGCTTGATGCACCGCCAAGCGAGCATTATGATAGTTGGCAGTCGCTTTTATGCGTGGTGGGCTGGCATTATCAGATAGCCGCCGCCAGGAGCTTACACCAAGACTCATACCGGTTTCAGCAAATTTCGGCTTGGCTCGGGGCATTGCCGCAGCGGTAAAGCCAACCGGCCCAGTGGTTGCTAACAGTCCCTGTCCTTCGATATAAACTAAGAGCCTAATGTAGACATCTGAATCTGGTTTGTTTGCCCTGATTAGATCGGTGAGGCATTTCCTGAAATATTTTGTCTCATAGGTTTGGTCAAGGCGCATTACTTTCATGCCAGCTTGGAGGCGCTTTATATGGTCATCAAGTCGAAACAAAGAAAACTCTTTTGTCTCCGGCATGTAATAGGCACGCACGCCCTCAAATACAGTCGTCGCATAGGTTACCGCTAGAGATAGAGGGTGTATCTGCGCCTCAGCAAAAGGCATCAGTTTCCCATTCATCATAATTATATCGCTGGTCCACATATACTGTAATCTCTTCTTTAGGATATTAACTTAGTTCTAAGGCGTCACTAACGATTAACGTGGCTAGTTTCTCCATATTTTTTAAACTCCGTGCCTGATCTTCGTCGTTGGCAGCGATACAGCAGTCAGAAATGACAGTCACGGCAAAATCACGATCATGTGCTTCACGGGCCGTTGATTCCACGACCATGTCAGTTGCTACGCCCATCAGGAAGACTTCAGTAACACCCATAGTTTTTAGTGTTAAATCCAACGCCGTGGCATAAAAAGACCCTACTCGATGTTTGGTTATGATTATTTCATCATCTTGAGGCGTTACCTCTGAGAGAAATTCAGTACCCCAGCCGCCTAGATCAAATGCTCCGAAGACATGCGCTTGTCCCATCAGAGGGGAGTTCTTGGGTTGTTCAAGGTAGGTGGAAGAAAATCCAACTCGAACATGTAGGACGGGTAGTCCAGCTGCCCTAAATTTTTCTTGAACCCGCGCAGCAGATTGAAGACTGCCGTGCGCTTTGTTAAATTCGGCGTAACCTTTGCCGGCTACTTTACCATTAGGATGTACGATATCGTTTTCAAAATCTAGACAGAGCAATGCTTTCATAAATTATTTTCCTTAGGGTGGTTATTTTAATTGTGGCCTAAAGTAGCGTAGTGAGGAATAGGGCTTAAATACCTCCATATCTCTCGACGTATTGGCGTTTTATAAACTCGAATAAAATAATTTTCTTAATCCGGTGCATAGGCAATTAGGTCGAGTAACGTGTTAGCCCCTGGAACAAGAAAGGGTCCACCTAGCCTAATGGTTGTAGATGCGGGCTTATCCCCTGGGAAATAAGACGCCCATTCCTCGATGGACTCAGCAAACCATTGGAAGTCGGAGTGGAAGCATACTCTACGACAAATATTTGCTACGTTGGTATTGGCGGCTTTGCAGATTGCATCGATATTTTTCATCATGTATCGCATCTGGGCTTGGCCTGGCGAACCATACCAAGGGAATGAAGGGTGCCGAACCATCCCATCTGCAAGATTTCCAGTGGAGTCGAACGCCATTTGAGTACTAAAAAACAAAAGATCCCCTGCCTTAACAGCTTGTGGTTCGTGGCCCAACGGTTTGGGTGCGTCAGAGGTTTTTATTGTTTGGGCCTTAATTGTTGCGTCATTAGTAAGAAGAGTGAGTGCTATTTCAATACGATTACCTTTTTGACCCATCCCCATATAAGGGATAACAACACGCGCCGGCGGGTTATTAGGAAAGTAGCGTCTCCATACTTTATCCATGCCTGCAAAATCGCTAGGATGTCCAATATAGACATCTGCTTTTACCGCCTTCGCAAGGGAGGACCCTGACGCTTTCGCTATAGCCGACAGCTTTTCCAATATATGTTCGGCCTGAGCTTCTACGGAATCAACGTGCCATTGAGTAGAGCCCTCAGTGGCGGTGATTAGATCTGCCGCGTTTTCAGCCGCTAGGAAAACCCAGTCTCCACGCCGCATACCGCAAGAGTGTCCTCCACTCGCGGTGGAAATTCCTTTTGGGGCTTCAATAATTTGAGGTTGATGCTCGTCATCAAGACAAATCATATCGACTTCGAGGGCTGTACCAAGGCATAAAAGTTCCCGCACGCCGAGGTATGAGGATGGTGGTGCGGGAGAGTTTACGATTGAGTCACGTATATTAAGGTAAGGCTTTAGGGTCATCGAGGGCCAATTATCACCCTTATGAAAGTCTGATTGTGAAGGGTTTTCGGATACTAGCCATTGCCACATGCGCACCATATTTTTATTAATATCGCAGTCACAGGCTTTAATCGTAGAGGCAAGGTTCCTAAGTACAAAATTAGATTGTAGTGCTAATTCGTTGTCAAGATAAGAATTCGAGTTCACTACTTCGGGCGCGAGACCTGTTTGAAAATCACTGGCAATTAGGCCTGCTATGAAAACCCAATCTCCAGCTCTTATAGCAGGGCTATAAGGCATTAAAGGCTTGGGCACCCCGGCTTCAAGTCCAGGCCAAATTGCTTCTTTAGTAGCCAGATTTTTTGCAGCACTTTTCGTTGCCATTATTTTTGCTCCACATTTTTTCGGTAATATTCGTAACTGTCTCGAACACTCTATTTTGAGTGACTACTGTAATGCTCGCTCTAAAATTTTTGTAGATTTCGCTCAATCATATTAGCCATGACCTCAAGAGCAAGTTGAATAGATTGGTTGCCTCAATAGCGGACACTTATTATTAAGTTTTCTTAATTGCCCACTATTGAGACGTTTTTAGTGTTGCAGTTGATTGGAGGGATTACTTGCTTTTAAGTTGCAGAATCATCCTTTTTTCGATTAGTGATGTGGTTCTAAAGAGCCTTTCAAAAACTAATTAATGGATCTACTCAGATGAATAAGACGCTTAACATATTTCTTGCCCTGTTGATGCTTGTTGCTGGATTTTCTTCTAGCCCACTCTTCGCTAAAGAGGCCCGATTAGGTAAGGTTCCTGGAACGGCTTTAATGTCAGGTTCCGTCTCTGCACCTAATGATTTTTCTGCAGCCAAGGTTTACGCTAAAAATTTAGATAAGAATATGCTCTACATGGTGTATACCAATAAGGGTCAATACCACATGCCTAATCTTATGGCAGGCGCTTATGAAATTTGGTCAGAGCATGAAGTTCTGCGATCTGAGCACAGCTGGGTTCGAGTTGAGGCTAGGTCTAGGTTGGTAGCTGATTTTACTTTAAAGTCAGGACCGGCTGATCCACTAACACTAAAAACTAGTGCTGCTAAGTCGGGTAATGCAGTGACCTATGATGAGCTGTACCCTGCGGGAAGAGGCAGAGATATAGCAGAACGCACCTGTATGAGTTGTCATGGCCAAATGCATTTACCATCATACAAAATGAACAAGATAGGTTGGGATGCAATGATAGGCGTGATGCTTGACCCCAATGCTAGGCGTGGAGCGATGATTCAGGAAGGTGGTGCTGTGGGTGATATCACTGACGAGGAAAGAGATGTTTTGGCCGATTACTTGGCCGACAACTTTGGGCCTCAAAGTGAGACTAGAGTCCTCAGGGCGGAGGCAGAGTATCCTCTAGATGAGGAAGAATTATCCAAAGGTCTATTCGTTGAATACCTATTACCCCTTGCTCCAAGCACTGACCTGTCATTAAGATCTAGGGCTGAGGCTGGCAAACATAGAATACTAGAGCCTCATATCGACAATAATGGCAATATTTGGGGTACTAACAGTTTTATTGGGGTCAGTAAGCTTGACCCTAGGACTGCAGAATATTCTCATTATCCTTTTGGAATAGATAAAGAGAATGGCAACCCCTACATCCAGGCTCATGGAATGACAATTGACTCTAGAAATCATATATTTTGGATTGAGTTTTTTGGTAAGCATGTGGGTCGATTAGATCCAAGAACAGGTCAGATGGACCGATTTCCTATGGACCCAGAGGGTAAGGTTTATAATATTCAGGGGCATACGCCAGACCTAGACTCTAAGGAGAACGTTTGGTTTACTGTTATTACAGGAAATAAAATGGGTGTCTGGGATCGAAAGACAGAAAAAGTAAGTCTGTATGAGGTTCCTACGGCCAATTCATTCCCCTATGGTATCGATATTGACCAGCAGGATAACGTTTATTTCGCTCAATTATTTGGTTGTAAGGTGGGCGTGATAAACGCTAATACCAAAGAGTTTAAAGAATATCCGGCATTGGCCAGCCCCTGCTCCATGAACCGAGTTATGGTGGATAAAGAAGGTATTGTTTGGTACTCCCTAAATCGATCCGGATTGCTTGGGCGATTGGACCCTAAGACGGGGGAGCAGACAGAATACCCAATATTACCCTTCCGTGAAGATCGCACAGTGCCTTTGTCTTACCCCTATGGCATTATGGCTGACCACAACAATAAGGTCTGGTTTGGAGATCAAGGACTTGGCGGCGCGCTGATAAAGTTTGATCCAGACACCGAATCATTCGCCTATTATCCATTGCCAAGGAAGACTGACAACCCTAATATTGATATCAGTGGTAAAGGGGCGATTATCTATACCAGCCGCTCTAATCGCCAGGCTGCTATCGCCATTTTTTATCCAGATGTATCGCGGATGACATCATTTGCAGTCTATCGCTAACGTGCTGTCAGTGGCTTATCTGAAATCAAATGCGGGTGGGTAAGGTTGAAGTTTTTTGAGTAACTTCTCCGAATTTGGCCGCAGCTGGAAACCTTTGATGGGCGCATTGGTTGGCGCTGGGTGTGGAATAACATCTCTACTTTTTTATACCCATGGCATCTTCGTGGTTTCTATTTCTAACGACATGAATTGGTCTCGCGGGGCTGTTCAGTTTGGCTTTACGTTGATGAGCCTAATGACACTGGTTACCGCTCCTACGGTAGGTTGGTTGACTGATAAATATGGTGCTCGGATTGTTGCATTAACATCTCTAGTGGGGATGTTAATCGGGTGCTTGGCATTGTCGTTGACAGGCGACACGATTACCTCCTATTACATTGGTTGGATCATAGTGGCGATTTTGGGTGCTGGAACACTGCCTATCACCTGGACATCAGTTATTAACCATTGGTTTACGAAAAATCGGGGCCTAGCGTTAGGGATTACTCTGTCTGGTACCGGAATAGCGGCCAGTATCGCCCCTACCTACACGAGTTGGCTGATTGCAGTTTTTGGTTGGCGCAGTGCCTATCTATTGCTTGGCGCAACCGCTATTGCTATTGCTCTGCCCATCGTCTACGTTTTTTTTCATAGTCCCAACACCCCATCGGACAATAAGACTGGGGGTCAATCGTCATTAATAGAGACTGGATTGACTCTTCGTGCAGCGCTATCTAGCTATAAATTTTGGATTTTAGCTGTCAGTATATTCTGTGTGGCTGGGAGTATTTCCGGCCTTATTACCAATGTAGTGCCACTCCTGATTGATAAGGGTATTACTGTAAAAGAGGCATCGGCATTTGCAGGGCTAATAGGTATTAGTGTGATAATAGGTCGACTGGGTATTGGATATTTGGTCGATATAATTTGGGCACCCTTCATAGCCGCGTTATTTCTAGGAATGCCAGCTCTAGGAGCTGTTCTTTTAATGGGTGCCACATTAGAAACATCTATGATCAGCCTATCTATTATTCTAATTGGGTTGGCTGCAGGAGCTGAAATTGATTTAGTTGCTTATTTGTCGAGTCGCTATTTTGGCTTAAAAAGCTACGGCAAAATTTACGGTGTTTTATTGATGGTTTTTTCGGTGTCAGCGGGACTAGCGCCAACTGTTTTCGGTATGAGCTTCGATCACTACGGCAATTATGGAGTGATTTTACCTATCGCAGCAATTCTATCCTTTGTAGGCGGTGCATTAATGTTGTTTTTGGGGGCTTATCCTCAGTTTGACGCTGTAACTCAACCTTATGACATACCAGTGGAGTCTTGACATGAAAATATTATTTTATGCGATCTCAATAACAGCATCTTTAGCTTCTCCATATATTTGGGCTGCAGAAAATGCGTGCATTTCAGGTGATTGCATCAATGGCCTTGGTACGATGCATTATCCCGAGGGCCATCAATATACAGGACAGTGGAAAGAGGGGAAAAGACACGGAAAGGGCGTGGAGCGAAGAGAAAATGGCGGCCTTGTCACTGGTAACTATAAAGATGATCGACCTCATGGCTATGGTACCTATACGTTTGTTAATTCTGCTAAATATGCCATTGATTGGACGGGTGATGAAAAACAAATTTCGGGCCCCTATGCCTTTTCTAACGGCGGTAAATATGTCGGAGGACATGATAATCGAGAGCATGGTCATGGTACGGTTATGTATAACGATGGAGGTACTTATGTCGGCGGCTATGATCATGGTAATAAACAAGGTAAGGGTACTTTCGTCTATCCTGATGGCGGTATCTACCATGGTGATTGGTGGGCGGGTAAGCCTCATGGTGCTGGAGTTTTTGTGCAGGTCAATGGAGACGTGTACGACGGCCAATGGAAAGATGGAATGCCCGATGGACAAGGTATATTGACGCATTCTGACAACAGCACCAAAAAGGGTGATTGGCGCCACGGTGAGTTTGTTCAATAAACCTTCTTAGTTAATTAAGTACTGGACTGCCTTTATGCGTAAATTCTATCCTAGCTTAAAAGACCGTGTCGTCATCGTGACGGGGGGTGGTCGTGGGTTAGGGCGGGAAATGGCTTTAGAGCTAGTCGCCGCTGGCGCAAAAGTATTGATTACTGGTGCTGAAAGAAGTGATGAACTAGCCGAGGTTGTTCGCGAGTCCAATGATGCCTTTGGCCAAGGTCGGCTACTTTCTATCCAGGCTGATATTAGAGACTGGAATGATGCAAAAAAAGTACGTGATGTTGCGCTAGAGTACTTTGGTGCAATTCATTGTTTAGTTAACAATGCCGGCCGTGGCATGTTACTGGTAGCCAAAGATTTCACTTCCCGTCCAGCGCTATTTTGGGAAGCTCCCCCTGAGGGTTGGTGCCAAATTATTACGACGAATGTTAATGGTAGTTTTTTAATGAGTAGGGCCATAGCGCCAGTCATGGTGGAGCAAGGTTTTGGTCGGATTATTAATGTTTCTACTAGCCTCTCGACAATGTCTCGTCGCGGCTACTCTTCTTATGGCCCTTCCAAGGCGGCTTTGGAGGCTGCTAGCGTGATTTGGGCTAAAGACCTGCAGGATACGGGCGTAACCGTTAACATATTGCTTCCAGGTGGGGCCTCAGATACTAAATTACTGCCTGATGGTCCCAACCGATTCGGTGCAGATGGAGAGTTGTTATCCCCCAGCTTGATGCGCGCACCCATCCTATGGCTGTGTTCTGATGATTCGAAGAATTCTACGGGGCAGCGTTATATAGCTCGTCTATGGGATCAAGCTCTCCCACGGAACCTTGCCGCTAATGCTGCCCTTGATAAGAGTATTTTATTTGTTTGACCAATCAGATAACTAACCTTAATAGATACAGAAGTTAGTTCGTAATTCTATTGTTTTGCTTAGACTGACTAGCTAAGATTGAGAACATAGATGTTCGAGGCTTCTTGAAAGTGGCCCATAAGCGTTATTATCTGGGGTTATTATGAATTTTGTTCCTTACGCCGTGCCCTTTTTTTTGTTACTGATTCTTGTCGAATTGGCTTGGGGTTGGCTAAAAGGCAAGAATACCTATCGTATCAATGACAGCTTAAACAGTCTGAGTCTTGGGTTGTTGAGTACCGTAACTAAATTGGTATTTTTGAATATTGGATTACTTGTGGGTTCCAATATTGGGCAAAATCATGCGATCTGGTCTTTTGACATGGCGTCTACTAGTCACTGGTTATTAGGGCTTTTGCTGTACGATTTTCTCTATTATTGGTATCACCGAATCAGCCATGAGCGGCAATTTTTTTGGGGCTCTCACGTGGTTCATCACCAGAGCGAAGAGTATAATTTAAGTACTGCATTGCGCCAGACTAGCACAAGCTTTTTAACCACCTGGATCTTTTATATTCCCTGTTTCTTTTTAGGTATGCCGATATATATGTATGTCAGCATTGCGACTGCCCAGTTGATTTACCAGTTTTGGGTACATACACAGCACATTGGTAAGTTAGGGTTTTTAGAATGGTTTTTCGTGTCGCCGTCCAACCATCGTGTTCACCATGCGCAGAACCCTGAGTATATCGATAAAAATTATGGGGGTTTGTTGATTATCTGGGATCGACTATTTGGTACATTCAAAGAAGAAGATGAAGAGGTGAAACCTATCTATGGTATTCGGGTACCTCTAAAAAGCTGGAATCCGTTGTGGGCAAATTTACATATATTTGTGAATATGGCTCGTGATGCTTGGCGTACTAATAATTGGAAGGATAAATTCCGGGTGATTGGGGCTCCCACTGGCTGGCGTCCTGCGGATGTGGCGCAGCGTTATCCAGTCGAAAAATCTGATTTAAGCCGCTTCGAAAAATATGATCCTAAGCTCAGTATGTGGACCAAGTATGCAGTAATAGGACAATATTTTTTGTTGAGTATTTTCCATTTTTGGAGCATGGAACAGGAGGCAAAACTCCCTTACGAGTTATTGTTCGCTGTAGTCATTACTCAGCTTCTTACCGTAATGGTCATTGGTGCCTTTCTCGATGGGAAGCCCTTGGTTAGAGGGTTGGAATTATCTCGATTAGTTGTAATGACAGGAATCCTTGTCAGCGCCTATACTGCCAATATCTTTAGCATGGAATGGCTTTATTACGGTATTGTCTATCTTGTTGTTAGCGCGAGTTTAATGTGGGTTTGTATTAAGCGAGAGTGGAGTAAAGAGCTAGTTGCCAGCTCTAATCCAGCCTAAAAATATTAATGAATCATCATGGACTAAACCTGTGAAAAAAAGCCTGAAGGGCTCTGCCCAGTCTGTTGTGTCTCCACTTGCCGCGGCGGTAATTAGTGTTGATGTTGAACTAGGACAGGCGGTGGCAGCAAAGCAGATAATCGCGACCGTAGAATCTATGAAAATGCAGACCGCTCTCGTTGCGCCTGTCTCTGGGGTTGTTTTGGAGATAGGGGTGACGGTGGGCCAGACTGTCCAGACAGGGCATGTGGTTTGCAGGATTACCGAAGTCGATGCGCCACCCGAAGAAGACAAAACGCCTATTGATCAGCAGCCACAATCTGATGGCCCCCTTGAAAAACTTAATCAGCAGCTACATTACAGCCTCGATAGTGGACGCCAAACGGCCGTTAATAAACGTCATGCCAAAGGTTATCGAACGGCTCGGGAGAACCTTGCCCAGCTATGTGATACCGACTCTTTTGTTGAATATGGCCAGCTTGCTGTGGCCGCCCAACGCGATAGAATCAGTGCTGAAGATTTAAAAGTTCAAACCGCGGCCGATGGTGTGATCACAGGTTTAGCCACTATTAATAGCGAGCAATTTGGCAGTGCGGCCACACAGGTTGCTGTTATTGTTAATGATTACACCGTGCTGGCGGGCACACAGGGTTATTTCCACCACCGCAAAATTGACCGAATGTTGAAGCAAGTTCAGGAGTCTTTTCTGCCCGTGGTTATGTATACCGAGGGCGGGGGCGGACGGCCTGGAGATACCGACGTCAAAACTCAGATCGCCGGATTAGACGTACCCACCTTTGCTAGCTGGGCTGGCCTTAGTGGGCAAGTGCCGATGATCGCAGTTAACAATGGGTATTGTTTTGCCGGTAATGCAGCCTTATTTGGTTGCGCTGACATCCGCATTGCAACCAAGACATCATGGATCGGCATGGCTGGGCCCGCCATGATCGAAGGTGGAGGTCTGGGCAGTTTTGCACCGACAGACATAGGCCCCATTGGTGTACAGGCAGAAAACGGCGTAGTAGATTTGGTGGCCGATGACGAGGCCCATGCGACACTATTAACTCAGCAGTGTTTGGGTTATTTTCAGGGTACCCAAGATGCTTGGCAATGTGCTGATCAAACTGAGTTGCGTGACATGATGCCTGCAGACAGGCGCTATGTGTATGAGGTACGGTTGATTATTAAGCACCTTGTGGATGCACACAGTTTTCTCGAGCTTACTCCAGACTATGGCTGCGCGGTGGTGACTGGGTTTGCTCGTATTGAGGGCAGGGCGATCGGTTTAATTGCTAATGACTGCCAAATGTTAGGGGGTGCGGTAGATGCAGAAGCTGCAGAGAAAACCGCAAGATTTATAACCCTGTGTGATAATTTTGATATTCCTATTCTGTCATTATGCGATAGCCCAGGCTTTATGGTCGGGCCTGCCAGTGAAGAACAGGGCGCGGTGCGCCGCATGGCTCAATTATTTATCGCTGGCGCTAAATTGAACACATCTCTGGTGACGATTTTCTTACGCAAAGGTTATGGCCTAGGGGCCATGGCCATGGCTGGCGGCAGTTTTCACAAACCTATTTATAGTGCCGCATGGCCCAGTGGTGAGTTCGGTGGTATGGGTCTTGAGGGTGCAGTGCGTTTGGGCTTTAAAAAAGAGCTGGCGGCAGTGGCAGATAACGCTGAGCGAGAGGCGCTATTTACTGAGTTAGTGGACAAGATGTATGAGCGCGGTAAGGCGACAGAAGCTGCCGCTCATTTAGAAATTGACGCGGTGATTGATCCCGCCGATACTCGAAATGTCATTGTTAAGGCGTTTAATAGCCGAACTGGCTGACATTTGGGGTCAATAAAACTGAGGTAATGTAATGAGCGACACCAACGGACAAAGCATGGGCCTAAAAAACCCTTTTGATAGCTGGAAGTCCATAACGATCAGCTTATACATGACGCTGATTGGTTATGGTGTATTGGTGGGTATTCCGGTGATCAGTACCGCATGGGTGACTTTGTTGGGGTTCTCTGAAATTGAGGTTGGGCGTGTTGCGGGCGCTGATCTGGGTGGCTTGTCACTGGGGGCCGTTTTAACTGCACTGTTAATCGCTAAGGTCAATCGACGCTGGTTAGTTATCATAGGTCTATCGATTGCTGTGATTGCTAACCTGCTGTGCATCACCATTGTCGATTATAGTCAGGTGTTGTGGCTTCGTTTATTGGCAGGGGTGGGTAGTGGTATATATGTCGCTGTGGCTGTCTCCTCTCTAGGCGCTAGTTCTAAACCGGCTCGAGCCTTTAATGCCATGTTATTTGCCTTTGCATTTTCTCAAGCATTAGAAATGCATTTTTTGCCGTTACTACCGATGGCGGGCATCTATACCTTATTTATTGTTTGTTTCTTGCTGACAATACCCTTTATACGCTGGGTTCCGGCCTATGCTGAAGCTGACGATGTTCAGTCAGAGCGCCTTTTGCAAGATCTCTCGGCTAACAGCTTGTCGCAGCAACACATTCCTGCGTACGTCCCTTGGTTATGTTTGTTCGCAATAGTCGTTGCCTATATCAATATAGGTGCCTACTGGACCTATATTGAGCTTGCTGCGCTGGCGGACAATGCGACGCCAGAGGTGGTAGGTCAGGTGCTAACCTGGGCATCATTTTGTAGCCTGATAGGCTGCGCATTTGCCACAATACTCAGTAATCGCTATGGCTTGCTAAGACCCTTGTTGGTTACCCTATTAACGGTTTCTGTGATCGTTGGCATGTTGGCTAATGGTATTACTAACACAACCTTCTTTATCAGCGTCTTTGCTTTTAACTTTTTATGGATTTTTAATGATGTTTATCAGATGTCGATCATTGCTAATGTCGATAAATCTGGCCGCTTTGCGGCATTGATGCCCGCTGCGCAGGGGCTTGGTCAAATTATCGGGCCTAATATGGCGGCCTCAATACTCGCCTTAAATTTAGGTTACTCAGGCGTATTTGTGATGTGCGCGGCTGCGGCCTTCACCGCCATGTTGATTTATGGCTTTATGTACCTTCGACTTAAAAAAACTATACCTGCGCTTGCCTATGCTACTTAGGTAAACAGATCCAGGTTTTCACCATCTGTTGGGAAAATGGCAAGGCAAGTTGAGGTTTTTGAATTGCTTTATTAATTGGTGCCCAGGAGAGGAAAGGAAGTGGGGTATTTGAAATAGCCTCTTAGCCCTTTTATTGTCTAGGTTTTCCAGTTTTGTGTTTTTTGATTGTGTGCAGGATTGTGTGCACTCTTTAACAGCTTTCTGGGGGCCTTTTGAGCCCCTTAGCCTCACACTGAAACGCGCTGGGCGCGGGGGCGAATGAAGGTGCCTATAGGAGGCTCTCTAATCGCCTCTAGCGGGCTTTATGTGTTATCTTGAATAGGCGCATAGGTTATGGCAATTATGGCCTTTAATCGCGCTTTACTCACCTATCGAAAATCAACATCAAAAATACCTCACATGTGGTCAGCGTCGATATTAGTGTCAAAATATGGTGATTTTGTGTGCAATACTGGATACTACCAGTATGGTTTTAAGAGGCGTAAGAAACCAATGGAGTATCGTAAGCATCTGATTCAATTATGATTTTTTGACTTTCATTATGGCGATGTGTGTTAACGGCCAGGGGTGCGCTCGCAGGGCTAAAAGCCCCATATTTGGAGCACCCCCCCTAGGTCGTCTTAAAGTCTATGCGTTAACACACTTCTACAAGGCTCGTTAAGGCGGCTTAGAGAGCCTCTCTGAGTGGTTCTAGTCGGGCATCTCATGAATTATTAATCTTGTTATTATTCTTTATTTTCGTAGTCGGCGACGACTGCAGGGTCAAGTACGTTGCTAGCGTAGGCATCAATTTAGCTAGCGTGGTGGCCGTGAAGTCAGGCTCTCTGACTAGGCTTTTTAAGCTATCTCTCATGGTCTGCCATGCTCGGCTAATGTTGTCTGTTTCCAGAGCCTCACCGATATCTTTGGCCTTTAGGGTCGTTATGTCCTTACCGTCCTTATGGGCATCTGCTAGGTATGCGTAGAGCTGCTGTGCGGTCGTTGGGTTGACCCCGATACCTTCGCCCCTGAGTTGCTCCTGTAGGGTCTGAGCGACCTCTGCGGCAGTGCTGTGGAGTAGTTTAGGCACTAACGATTTAGGCTCCTCACCTTCCACTATAGGGACTCTCAGCATTTCGAACGCCATGTCTTCTGGTGGCTCATGATCCTTAGTCTTTGTGTTGCTCAGCGTGGCTTTTAACAGGTCTCCCGTTTTGGTGGCTGTTAGGAACCATTCTGTGTCTAGCGCGCCTGTTAGGGCAGACGCTCCGCGAGCTGAGGAGCCTTGCTTGCCTGTGTGGTGGATAAGCATTACCGCACAACCTAAGGGAGCCGCTAGCTTATTGGTGATCGTCTCGATCAGTAGCGCCATGTCACTGTTGCTATTTTCGTCCATCCCTGTGGAGTATCTCGATAGGGTGTCGATAATGATTAATTTGGGTTTGATATTTGATGTTGCTTTATTAATGACATCGAATAGAGCCTGAGATGCTTCGGGGTCTTTTAGACTCTGAGCGACTGTAAGTAGATATAGGTCGGCGTCATCAGGGCTGAGGCCGTGGTGGTTATGCCACGCGAGACTTCGAGAATAGACCCCAGATAGCCCTTCGCCAACGCAGTAAATCACTGAGCCTCTGCGAACATCCTTACCTTGCCACTGTATGCCGTGAGCGATGCTTAGGGCAACGTCGATAGCAATAAACGACTTATAGCTTCCAGAAGGTGCGACCAGACTGCTTAGCGTTCCCTCTTCGAGTAGATCGTCTACAAGCCATGAGGGTGGCTTACGATTCTCTAGTCCTATGCTTAGTTTTACTACGTTGTCGTCTATAAATGTCATGATGCGTCTTCCTTGGTTAATGTCAATATTTCACACACTATCAGGGCACTAATGGGTGGTCTTAAGACCCCTAGTAGGAGACGCTAATGTGAGAGTTAATGTATGTCTGTCATAGCAAGTCATCTCCTAAGGGGGTGACAGTTGATACTTATGCGGTTTCAGCCTTGATTCTGAATATTGAGTTTCGTCCTATTTCCGCTACTCTCCTTGTATAGCGGCTGGCATTTCTTCTAATAGAAAATCAACCAGGGCGCGTGTTTTTGCAGGTATAAACTCTCTTTCGCGGTAAACCACGTACATAGGTAAATTCTGGATAGAGCGGTATCCTGTCAGTACGGGGACCAACTGCCCATCTCGCATTGTGTCACCGAGCAAACCCTTGTCTATAAGTAAAACACCGGCGTGTGCAAGCGCAGCTGATATCAATGCGCCTGGGTCATTAATGGACAATGGTCCCGAAACTGTGACACTCTCTTCTCCTTGGTCACTGATAAACGACCAGGAATTCATTGCCAGTTTCGAGTTTCGATAAAACAAACAACGGTGGTGCAGTAGATCGGCGGGTGTTTGTAGCGAGGGTGCATTGCTTAAATACTTCGGACTGGCGCAAAGCACACCTGATAAGTCACCGAGTTTCCGAGCGATCAACGTGGAATCTGCCAAATAGCCAATACGAATGGAAACATCCATGTTCTCAGCAACCATATCGACGAATCGATCTTCCAACTGCAGGTTCACATTAACCTTGGGGTAGTGCGCCAGAAATTTAGTGATTAACGGGACGAGATGAACCCGCCCTTGCGCAGTGGCACATGTAACATTCAGATCCCCTGCTATTACCGACTGAGAATCTTCACTAATGTCTTCAATGGTTTGAAGCGCCAGTTCTACTTTATACGCCTCGTGAAGAACCTGCCGACCCACTTCCGTAAGCACGATTTTACGGGTAGTGCGGTTAAACAGCCTTGAACCGATTTTGCCCTCTAAGGTCGCTAATTGTTTACTGACCGATGATCGACTTATGCCAAGTGACTGCGCTGCTGCCGATAAACTACCTAGCCTATTTATATGGGAAAAGAGGACCAATCCATGCATATTTTGACTTTTAAGCGCCATTTCGAGTCTATTGTTTATAATTTGGAAACAATATAGTGAATATTCTATGGCTAATCAAGCTGGGTATGAAGGCATATCATTGGCCTGCATTTTCGATCAACTCAATTTGAAAAATAGCGAGCAACATACTGACTGAACGTAGTGCAATTCAATTGTTTTGGAGGCCAAAGCATGTTGACGTTGGATAATATCGTCGTTGCGAAGACATCCTTTTCTTTCATCTTATGGCCAATTAAAGAATATTGATATGTTAAAAAAGTTATTAGGAATTGCACCAAATCTAGAGGCGGACGGATCTTACTCGCCATCTAAACTTGCGTTGAAATTGGCAACGGTTGATAACACTGATTTTGAAAATGTTTCATACACGAAATACCACGGAAGCAAGTCGAAGATTTTGGTGATCTTCACTGAACAAAAAAACATGAAAATGCAGAATGGCAAATTGTTTTCTACAGGCAATCACCCAGTAGAAACATTGGTTCCGATGTTGCATCTTAAAAACGCCGGCTTTGACTTTGAGATAGCCACCCCCACCGGTAAGCCTGTTGTGCTTGAAATGTGGGCGTTTCCGGAAAAAGATGAGCAGGTAAAATCACTATACAACGCGTACAAATCAAGTTTTGAGCGACCGAAAAACCTGCAAGATTTCGCTGCTACTTCGCTATCAGCCCAGGAATCTTATGCGGCGGTATTTGTGCCCGGTGGTCATGGCGCAATGCTCGGTATCCCGGAAGATAAAAATGTACGAAAAATACTCAACTGGGCACATGAAAAGGAATTGTTTACTATCACCCTTTGTCACGGACCGGCAGCATTACTGGCAACCACACTCAATGATCAAAAGTTTCTTTACGCGGGATACAATATGGCGGTATTTCCACATTCAGTCGATAAGATGACTCCGAAGATTGGATATTTACCAGGACCAGTTCCCTGGGAGCTAAGCGAAAAACTAGCTAGTCTGGGCGCTACTATCGTCAATGCCAAGGCCGACAAAACCGTCTGTTTGGATAGAAAATTAATTACAGGCGCGAGTCCTCTCGCAGCTAATGAATTAGGAAAGCTGGCAGCCGAAACCTTATTGAAGGAACTGAAATAAAAACAACCGTGGCTCAGTGAGCAAGCCCCAACCCCCATATCAAACCATCAGAGAATCGTAATGAACACAAAAGCGTCAAAACTGTTTCAACCACTCACGTTTCCCAACGGTAAAACAGTACCCAATCGGCTTTGCAAAGCAGCTATGGAAGAGAATCTTAGCGATGAAGGTCAGATCCCAGGTGATCGCCTGCATCGGCTATACAGAAGTTGGGTAGAAGGCGGCGTCGGCCTGATACTCACTGGAAATGTGATGGTAGCCCCTGATGCTCTGACGGGTCCTGGCGGTGTGGTACTGCAGGAAAGTACCGATATTGAACCGTTCAAGCGGTGGGCAGAAGCCGGTAAGTCTGAAGATGGCCAATTCTGGATGCAGATCAATCATCCGGGGCGGCAGGTGTATGCAGCAATGGGTGAAACCGCGCTTTCGCCATCAGACAAAAAAATGGATATGGGCAATTTTTCCAAAATGTTTGCCCAACCCCGGGCCATGACAGAGGAAGAGATAGAAGTCTTGATTCAACGGTTCACGGCTACCAGTAAACAGGCTGAATTAGCAGGATTTACAGGGGTTCAGGTTCATGCCGCTCATGGCTATCTGATCAGCCAGTTTTTATCACCACTCACCAATCTGCGCTCCGACCAATGGGGCGGAGACATCAATAATCGCTCCCGTGTATTAATCGAGATCGTAAAGCGAATACGCCAGTCTGTTAAGCCGGAATTCTGCATTTCAGTAAAATTGAATTCGGCTGATTTTCAAAAAGGTGGATTCGAGCTGAACGATGCCAAAGCCGTAATTCAACTGTTAAATGAGCTGGATGTCGATTTGGTGGAGCTATCTGGTGGTAGTTATGAAAGCCCCGCTATGCAAGGCCGAGTCGCAGAGAAAGACGCGGAAAAACCCAAAACAACTCTGAGAAGAGAAGCCTATTTCGTGGATTTCGCAAGGGAGATAGCCTCAGTAGCGAAAATGCCCATTATGGTGACCGGTGGAATTTTGCGCCGCGCTGTAGCTGAGGAAGCGCTGGAAAAAGATAGCGCAGGTTTCGGCGTAGAAATGTTAGGGCTAGCACAAGCTATGGCCTTCCAGCCAGACCTGCCTAATCAATGGCGGGATCATGAACTTGAAATAAAATTGCCGCAGGTTAATTGGAAAAACAAAACCTTTGCTGCACTCGCCGTTATGGCCATCACCAAGGTTCAATTGAAAAGACTTGCTCAGGGTAAATTACCCAAGGCCAATGTAAGCCCTTTTTTCTCGCTTATAGGTGATCAGATAGAAACTAATAAACGGACTAAGCGCTATAGACGTTGGCGTGAAAATACTGCGCAGGCAGTGTAATTATCAACAGGGGAATGATGCCAGGTCTTAAATGGTGGATCGGCCGCAACGGAATCATGCATGTCGCCCCGACACATGGCTTCTCAAAGGGAGATGAATAGATGATGGAACACTTTGGCCGGCGCGTGTTGTTCGTCGCGATATTGCTTGCGATCATGACTGGCTGCACCGGTGATCGGATTTCGATCATTGAGGATTCGGATGTGCGGCGCATCGTTCGTCTCGACGTCGAGTCGGCAAACGTCTACGTGATAGAAGAGAACGAGCGTAGGTTGATGATCGATGCCGGGAACCCGGGCGACGAAGACCGCTACGAAGCGCTCATGCGTCAAGCGGGCATCGACCCCGCCAAGATCGATTACGCGATTCTGACCCACGGACACATCGATCATGCCGGAACAGCTGCATCTTTCCAAGCACGTCATGGCATCCAGGTGATAGGCGGTGCCGACGATCAGGCGATCATCGCTGCAGGCGGTGAAGTCGACCTTTGCCCAACTTCGATGATAGCGCGCTTCCTCCGAATGACGCTGGAAGGTTCGCGTTATCCGGTATTCAAACTCGATCGTGCGATCGAGATGGGCGGGCCTGCAATCGATCTGGCTGAACTCGGTATGTCGGGGAGGATTCTGCCGCACTCGGGGCACACGCCAGGATCAATGGTGATCCTGATCGGTAGGCACGCGTTCGTCGGGGACTTAATCCGGGGTGGGACTATCGCGAACGAGACGCCGACGACACATTTCTTCATGTGCGATCTGGAAGAGAACCAGCGACGGATCGGGGAAATTCTCGCGTTAGATGGGATTGAACAATGGCACCCGGGACACTTCGGGCCGTTTCCAGCAAAGGCTGTTGGAGTGTATCTGGCAAAGGAGATCGGCGACTAGCTATGTTGGCTGTCAGAACCAAGTACCAGGCCCAACTGACACCAATCGTCAGACTTTTCCCAGGGCGTTGCTAATTGTTCGGGATTGGGGCAGAGCAATATACTGAAAATTCGATGTACTGCCTAGGGCATGCAGCACATCAGGATCATAAATTAGCCTGTTACTGGATGGGTGGAATTGCCTCGATAATCTCAGAGAGGAACGCCACGCTGTACCCATGGAAATATCTCTTAGCTGACTCGCCGCTTCCGCGTTTGTCTTTATGCCCAGTGATCCAAGATACCTGCTGTTCGTTATAGCCCTGTCGATAGGCGAGCGTGGTGAACGTATGGCGTAGACTGTGGAATACGAGAGTTCTGTTTCTGTCGGGATATAGCTTTTTCTTCACGTTGCCGAATCGCTTGGTGTAGTCCCTTGAATTTTTAAGTCTCGGTTGGTAATTCTCAGCGTAGGCTATTAATGCTTTACGTATGGGGACTAACCGTGTGCCCGCGTCCGTCTTCGGTGACCACTCCGATTCTTCGATCTCTTTGATGCTGAAGCAAACAATACCCTCCTCCGTAACAATTTCAGCAAATGCTAGCTCAGCCATACGGCATCCGTGGTATCTAGCTAAGACTGCCCATGCTCTGTCTTCATCACTACTGAGATTGGGCAGAATGTTCAGCAACTCGCTATCCAGCATCTGCTTTACAGGCCTCGCGTCCGGCATTCCCATCTGGTGATCTTCAAAGGGGTTCAGTCTCTCCTTGCAGTGACCTCGTTTAAGTGCCGTTGTAAATAACTTAGCTAGTCTATTTGTGTGGTCGACTCTCGTTGCGTGTGCTGTCTTGGCTTTGAGGCCGTCAATCCAGAGCGCCACCTCTGGGGCTTGGATGGTATCAAGCGCAACGTCAGATTTGTCATCCAGATACAGGGCCACCGCTCGGTCATAGGCGGCTAAGGTTTTCTCTTGAATTTCGCCACGTCTGAGCTTACGGAAGTCTCCGAGCGCATCCCTCAGTGTGTATTTGTATTTGGCTGGGATTGGTTGCCCTGTGGCATCTGCGAGAGAGGTGGCGATAGCGGCTAGTGTCTCTGCTGTGAGGGTCTTAGGATCGATGATTCCCTGCTGTAGCCCATCCAGTATCGAAGGGTCAATCACTGGCGCTCGGAATCCTCCAAGGTTAGGGCCGTCCGGCTTATCTATAGGCTGTTGATGTACTAGCGCCAGTTGCTCGAGGTAGTGCTGTCTTGGCGGTACAAAGTCCACAATGCCCACACCCCCATTTGCAATCCAATCATCAACAATTTTCTTCCTAGCTAAGGCTATGGATGGATCGTGAGTCTTCAGCGAAATCTGTAGGACCTTTTCTGGGTCGTTACCGTTGGAGGCAAATCGCTCCTTCAGATGCTGAGGAATCCGTGAGCGATAGCTGTACGTTTTGCCCCTAAGGGATAGTTTAGATATCTTCATTGAAATAGACATTGTGTGCAATTTGTGTGCAGTCTATCTTGGGGATAGTGCTTATGTCTACTGGCTTATAGGTCTGCGGGTGTTGCTGGTGCCCAGGAGAGGACTTGAACCTCCACGCCCGTAAGAGCACTAGCACCTGAAGCTAGCGTGTCTACCAATTTCACCACCTGGGCCTTCTTGTTTGCGCTGATTGAACCATTGAGTAGATAGAAA